>LQAH01000045.1_pt1 | contig 64278 bp, 101 predicted proteins | sample 1535791 | NCBI WGS metagenome assembly LQAH01 (sample SAMN04331585, study PRJNA305678) | bioreactor metagenome | isolation source: bioreactor_4 inoculated with Wadden Sea sediment 2nd replicate of a... | place: Germany:Bremen
ATCCATAATCCAGTAAGGAAATAACGGAAGAATCCAACAATCATCAAATCTGGTAATACAGTTTTAGCACCCTGAATTGCAATGATGAGAATCAAACCGATTATAAAACGAGGAATCGTTTTATTTCGTGAACCATCTGTCTTATAATCAAGATATTTTTGAGCCACACTAAACCCAATGTATCCCCCACCTAAAAGACTTAAAAGCTTCATCACATCAGTGTATCCCACAGGGTCACTTATTCCACTCTCAACCGTCACCACTAAAATCCCACCAAGAATTGTAGAGATAATTCCAATAATCATTGTGACACTGATGAGTCTGCTTTTATTATCATAAAGCTTTTCGAATATTGGATATAAGAAAGCTGTACCGCCAATACCAAGAGCAAGACCGCCAAATACATCTATTGGCCAATGAACTCCTAAATACATTCTAGATATTGCAACAAAAAAGATTGCCAAGGCACATAAAATTGAGATTGCCCTTTTTTTATACGTATATGCCAAAGAGAAATAGAACGATGAAGCGCCGGTAGTATGACCTGATGGGAATGAATACCCTGTTGCAGTTTTTACTCTTTTACCTTCAATCTCTTCTAAAACTTGGAACGGGCGAGGAGCTTTTACGACAGCTTTGATTATTCCCATCGTAATCATAGTGAATGCAAGTGATGAAAATATTGCAAATCCCTTCTTCTTAGAAACATTCCATACAAAAAAAGCTACAACAACAATAAAAATAGTCTCTTCACCAAGCATCGTCATTATTTGCATAAAATTATCTAAAAATGGAGAACCTATAGACTGAAAAAATTCCATGATAGCTAGTTGCATATATACCTCTTTAAATTCATGTTGTTATGAGTATAACAGATGGAATCATCAACAGGCAATATCTTTACAGAAACCTCGTATGTGTAATATATAATATAATTTAAAGGAGATATATAAAAAAAATGAGTGGGGTATTGACAAAAATCTTTGTACAGTGTAATTTCTCCATGCTACTCACGAGGGTGTAGCGAAGCTGGTTATCGCGACGGCCTGTCACGCCGTAGATCGCGGGTTCGAGTCCCGTCACTCTCGCCTAAGCTGCTCTGGGGTAATTCCTGGGGTAGCTTTTTTTTACTCTTTTAAATAAAGGAGGGTGTAAAAATATGAAAATATTAGTAGGAATGAGTGGAGGAATTGATTCTTCAGCAGCAGCCCTTTTACTGCAGCAAGCTGGTCATGAGGTGATTGGTGCTACTATGTCTTTGTACAATGAAAACAACCCAATCTCTACACATATGAGCGGTAGGGCCTGTTTTGGTCCAAGTGAAAGTAACACAATCAGTGAAGCTAAAGCTGTTTGTGAGAAACTCGATATTCCCTTTCACATTATTGATTGCTCACTAGAGTATGAGAAATTTGTATTAGATAATTTCACAGATGAATATAAAGAAGGGAGAACTCCCAATCCCTGTGTATGGTGTAATTCTTATATTAAGTTTGGAGCTCTTTTAGATGGAGCAAGAAAAAGCGGAATCGAGTTTGATGCCTTTGCAACAGGTCATTATGTCAAAGTTGTGAATTATAATAATCGTTTTGCCTTAGCTGCTGCAGATGATGCCCATAAAGATCAGAGCTATTTCTTATATCGGTTAAGACAAGATCAACTAGCTACTACCATATTCCCACTTGGAGGAATGACAAAAAGTCCAAAGCAAAGAGATTGGAATGAAACATGGATTCTTTGGTTCCGAAAAGAAAGAAAGCCAAGATTTTTATAGTGGTCATTATACTGACCTCATAGACTGGGAAGAGAGAAAAGGTAAGATAGTTTCAGTTGAAGGAAAAGTATTAGGAGAACATCAAGGATACTGGCATTACACAATAGGTCAAAGACGTGGACTTGGAGTTTCGGCAGATCGTCCACTTTATGTAATAAGCATTGATGCACAGACAAATACTGTGACTGTTGGGTATGAAGAAGATACCTATACTCACACCCTTGTCGCACACAGCCCTTCATGGATGGCTATAGAGGACTTATATGAACCAATGGAAGTTATAGCAAAGATACGCTCTACTTCGAGTGGTGCCCCTGCAATTATTGAGAGAAGCGAAGGTAACCGAGTGTTGGTTTCTTTTAAAGAAAAGCAACAAGCGATTACAAGCGGTCAATCAGTCGTTTTCTACAATAAAGATCAGATAATATTAGGTGGGGCGATTATTGAGTAGACTCCTTGAATGATACTCTGCATTATGGTTAAATCATACATATAAGTCATACTTTTGGAGGAATCTAATGAGAGTAATTATTCAAGACGATTATAAGAAAATGTCGTTCTGGACAGCAAAGTATATCGTTAATGCCATAAATGCAAATGCAGCACACGGAAAAAACAATTTGTTCTAGGTTGCCCACAGGTTCATCTCCAATCGGAGTGTATAAAGAACTTGTCAAAATGCACCAAAGTGGGGAAGTGAGTTTTAAAAATGTTGTTACATTCAATATGGATGAATATATCGGATTAGCAGAAGATCACCCTCAAAGTTATCATGCTTTCATGTGGGATCACCTTTTCTCTTATGTCGATATCCCAAAAGATCAAGTGAACATTCCAAATGGGAATGCCTCAGATATCGAAAAAATGTGCACACAATATGAAGAAAAGATTACCTCCTATGGTGGAATAGACCTTTTTCTAGGAGGTGTTGGCATAGATGGTCATATTGCTTTCAATGAACCATTTTCATCACTTTCTTCTCTTACTCGAGTAAAAAGTCTCACCCATGATACAAAAGTCGCTAATTCTCGATTCTTCTGCAATGATATCTCAAAAGTTCCTTCCTCTGCAGTAACTGTTGGAGTGAAGACGATACTTGATGCAAAAGAGGTGTTACTTCTTATTAACGGATATGCAAAAGCAAGAGCACTTTGGGCTACCGTAGAAGGTCCTATTTCCCACGCTAGTACATGTAGTGCACTTCAAAACCACCCAAAATCTATAGTAGTGTGTGATGAAGATGCAACAGTTGAACTAAAAGTGGGAACATATAAATATTTCAAGGATATCGAAAAAGCCGAACTCCTATAACAGGTTTTTTGTAAGGGCAACCTGGCGTAGTAGAGATGCATTATCACTCATAATTGTGTCGACTCCCATATCATAGAGTCGGTGCATCTCTTTCTCATCATTTATAGTCCATACCATGATTACAGCTCCTCTTTTATGAAATTCTTCAATGAATTGAGGAGTGATTACTTTTATATTCCACTGTTCTACAGGAACTTGGAAGACAATAGTTCTTTGAGTAGATAATTTTTTGGAAGCACATGAAGTTTTTGGAGCATAAGATACTTCAATACTTCTATTGTGGTGATACTTGTAAGAATTGAGGGGAATTCTACCCTCATTCTTTTTAGGTGATGCATGTGAAACGAGGCGCAAAGAACTCTATCGTGCGCTTTATGTGCATCAATCACATCGGTAAAAGCTTGTACGATAGAGGGATCTTTACTCTTTAAATCGACATTGAAGCGTTGATGTTCACATGCTTCTAATGCCTCATCCAAGGTAATCATTTTGACGTGCTTGTCTCGAAAGGGGTATGTTTTTCCTCCATCGGGGGTAAAGGTGTATCCAGCATCGAGTTGTTTTAATTCAGAAAGAGTATAGTTCTCAACAAGACCACTTCCGTTCGTATTTCTTTCAAGAGTATTATCGTGCCATATGACTACTTTTCCATCTTTTGTGAGATGAACATCAGTTTCAATAACATCGATTCCCATATTAGAGGCTGAAATGAAAGCCTCAATAGTATTTTCAGGAAAAGTATGTGAATCTCCTCGGTGAGCAACAACTCTTGGTAATGGGGTTAAGAATGGTTCAATCATATTTTCATTCCTTTGTGTTTTTGTGAATTTTTATTTTTGCAATCTTCTTGAACATCTTCTCAATCTTTATTGCTTCTTTTTCACTTAATGTTGCTCTTGCTATTATATCAGATAAAAATCTCTTTACATCATCTTTTTCACTACCTTTATAATACCCTATTGCTTCAAGACTTTCACACATGGTTGTGCTTACTTTCTGTATTCTTTTATTTTCAATTTGTTCGAAGCCTTTAGCTTTATTGAGGTTTCTAGAGAGAGTATATGTGATTACTTGAACAGCTTGTGCTAGGTTTAAAGAGCCCATAGCAGATTCCACACTAGGGATATTTACCCCATATGGCATAGATTTAATTCGCTATCGGTTAATCCATCTGCTTCTCTACCAAAAACAATAGACTTTTTCCCATCTCCAGTGAGTGCTATTCTCTCAGCTAGCTGTTCTGGAAAAAGAGAGAAATACTTTCTTTTTTTCCCTCTTCTTCTTGAAGCCCCAACAACTAACACGCTATCACAAATAGCATCCTCTAAGGTATTAAATCGTTTATGCTGTTCATAAAGGTCAAAAGCGTGAACTGAGAGTGTTTTAATTCTCTCTTCGTCATAGATCCTTGAACCAACAATGGATAGATGAGTTATTCCCATTGTTTCATAGCGCGACAGGTCGCTCCAATATTAGCGCTCTCTTGCGGTTCTACTAAAATAATCTCAATTTGGTCTAACTCTTTTGTTTTTTCCATAATATTAAGTTGATAGCAGATATTGCGTAGTTTTCCAAGCTATCATATAGTAGACTCATGGTAGAAAAACCACAAATCGCAAAAGATGGAAAGAAAACAGCTCTTTATATTATCGCTGTGATCCTTATTCTCACTATTTTCAAACTAGCTGAGTCTGTGCTGCTTCCCTTGTTTATTTCATTTTTTATTTTTCTGTTATTTAATCCTATGTTAAATAGGATGCAAAAATTAAAGATACCGCGATACCTCGGGGTTCTCTTTGTGATGATTATCTTGTTCGTTTCGTTTGCCGTTGCTGCGTGGTTCTTCTTTTTCTCAGTCGATCGCCTTGTCCAACGCCTACCAATGTACATTAGGCGTTTTTCTGTCATTGATACATGGTTATCAGAACAACTCGACTTAGTGCCTGGAACCAGTTTTCTTTCTATTTTGAATTTTGACTGGGCAGGAATCATCCTTTCTTCACTCTCAAGTGTTTCTGGAAGGGCTATATCTATTGTTTCTCGTGCAGCTCTTATATATATCTTTGTTCTCTTTTTATTGCTTGAAAGGCAATCTCTTATTCCAAAACTTAAGGTAGCCGTTCCTAATGGAAAGGGAATGAAAGTCGCTGTGATGTTTGAGCGAGTTAATCGACAAATATCGCGTTATTTACTTCTTAAAGCTCTCATAAGTGCTGCGACAGGAATTCTCTTCTATCTATCTTGTTTAGCAACCGGACTCGATTTTGCCCTCATCTGGGGTGTTCTTGCTTTTATTTTCAATTTTATTCCAAGTATAGGCTCTATAATTATTACTTTGATGACTCTTGTGATGGCTCTTCTTCAATTTTTCCCTAACTGGGCCAATATCCTCTATGTAGCAATTCTCATGGTCTCGATTCAGATGGTGCTAGGAAATATTCTAGACCCTAGAATACAGGGGATACAACTAAATCTTTCCCCGTTTATTATTCTTACCTCTTTGACCCTATGGGGGTATATTTGGGGAATAGCAGGAATGTTCCTTGCAGTCCCAATAATGAGTATTCTTCAAATTGTCTTTGCAAATGTGAAATCTCTTAAACCTCTTGCTGTATTAGTTGGGAGTGGTAGGTCATACCGGAAAGTCTTAGCCCAAGAGCAAAAAAGGAATAAAGAAAAAGCTCGAAGGCGAGAAGAGAGGGAAAAGAGAAAAGAATTACGAAGTAAGAACAATCATACTGATGAGGATTAGGATTCTAAACAATGGTTGAAACAGATGAATTTGATTGTGTAGATTTCAATGCTCTCAATGAAGAGGATAGAGTTCCATTTCTTTTGGCTTTTTCTGAATATATATGGCAGTGGTATTCTTCACATAAAAGATTGTTCGTTTGGAGAGAAACTCATGATCCCTACCATATTCTACTTTCTGAATTAATGCTTCAACAAACTCAAACAGAAAGAGTTATTCCAAAATACAACTTATTCTTAGATACATGGGAGACACTTGAAACGCTCTCTAAGGCCTCATTAACAGATGTCTTATATGCATGGAAAGGTCTTGGATATAATAGAAGGGCCAAGGCACTGCATACGATTGCCTCAATGAGTGAACAATATGATTACACTCTGCCAAATGATGAATCTTTGTTATTATCATTCCCTATGATAGGACCAGCTACCGCTTCTGCAATTAGATCCTTTGCATATGGAGAACCATCTATCTACCTTGAAACCAATATTAGAAGAGTTATCATTCATCACTTTTTTGCAACTTCTGAGAAAGTTCATGATAAAGAGATTATACACATTTTAAAGAATCTTATTGAAATTCAACATGATCCTAAGAATTGGTACTATGCTCTCATGGATTATGGTGTAGATATGAAAAAAATGGGAATAAATCCAAATAGAAGATCTTCTCATTATAAAAAACAATCTAAATTTGAAAAATTCTGATAGACAAATCCGATCAACCCTTTTATTTATCATTACTCAAGAAGGAATTCAAAAAGAGTCTACACTCATTGAAAAATCTTCATTTCCTCAAGAAAGGATTCTTTATGCCCTTAAATCATTACAACAAGATGGATTTATTCACGATATTGTTAAAGAGGGAGAAGTCTATTACAGAATTCTTGAAACTTCATAACGATAAACTTGTTTAGTAATATAGAAATATATTAGAGACAGAAATCACTATTTGAATAAGTTCTATACTAGTAGTACACTAGTAAAAATAGAAAATGAATTGAGGTGTATTGATATGAGGAAACACATAGCATATATAATAGTTTTACTAATTCTTCTCCTCCTAATTGGAGGATGTTCTACAACACAAGAAATTAAGAATATTGGAAAGCCAGAAATTTTACAAAAAGAACCTATGATTCCACAAGAGCCTATCGAAGAAAAAGCAGATATTGAAGTGATTGAGAAAGATCTTGTGTTACATCTTATTTCTACAACTCATGTAAAAGGTAATCTCTTCCCCTATGATGTAATTGAAGATAAGAATCTCGATTATTCTCTCATGAGTGTTTCCCACTATGCACATAGTTTAAGGGATGCTGGAGAACATGTCGTACTGCTCAATAGTGGAGATAATCTACTTCATAACCCCCTTCTGTATTATTACAATAACATAGCGACAACAACACCTCATATTGTTCCTGAAGTCTATAATAAAGTTGGCTATGATGTTGTTGCAATAGGACAGAGAGATATCGAGGTAGGCAATGAAGCCTATATGAGAGTATTGGATGAATCTAATTTCCCTTATGTTGGTGCAAATATTGTTGATGAATCGACTAAAGAGCCTTTAGTCGATCCATATGTTATGATTGAAAAAGATGGTGTATCGATAGCTGTTGTTGGTTTAATCGATCCACTCGATACTCCTTGGTTTATAGATGGCATTATGTTTGATGATATGGTTGAGACCGCTGCTCGCTGGATTCCTATTATCAGAGAAAAAGAAAACCAGACTTGCTTGTTGCTCTCGTGAGTACAGAGCGAGAAAACTTCGGTGAAATGGCAAAAGAAGCTATTATACATTCTAGTAATGGTTTTGATATAATCATCGGTGGTACAGATACTACTCCTCGAGTAGTAAAAGACCTAGATGGGAAAGATGTTCACATTGTTGGGTCTTTGCATAAAGGAAAATCAGTACATCATCTTGAGGTAGTTTTCAATACGAATAACGATAATGAGCATACACTCTCCTCTATTACCTCAAAAGATGTGAGGATGAATGAAGTCGAAGTAGATCAAACACTTCTTGAATCCTTTACAGAAGGTATAGAAGAAGTCACTTCTTGGGCTCAGACAAAGGTTGGAGAGGTGAATGAGTCTTTCTCTTCTCGAGATGCAATGTTTAACGATTCTTCATTTGTTGATACCATTCATAGTGTGCAAAGAGCTCTTACATCTGCTGATATTTCAATGAGTGCACCCTCACTATTGATACTACAATAGAGAAAGGCGATGTGAGGGTAGTAGATTTATTCAAACTTTATCCTCAATACCATCATATAGTTACAATGGAATTTACTGGAGAAGAAATTCGCGATATGGCAATGTACTCATATAGCGGGTGGTTTAATCCAATGACTAAGTTAGACGATGACCTCATCAGATTTAAAATTGATGAAAATGGAGACTCTATTTTTAACAAAGAGACAAATTCCTTCGAAACACATTTCCCCGTCTCTTCATTTGATTCTTATTCAGGGATGAACTATATAGTGAATATTGCCAGACCTAAAGAAAATTCAGGTTGTGATAAAAACAATGGAAGATGGAAAAGCATTTGGGACCAATTCAATCTATAGTGTTGCACTTAATTCAAGAAGGGCAGAAGGGGCTGGAGGTCATCTGGAAGTGCAGGTATCACAAAAGAGATTGCAAAAAGTAGGCTAGTAAGTATTAGTGAGAAGGACATGATATATTATCTGCTCAAAGAGATTGGAAAATATCGCACTATTGAATTAACCTACGATAACAACTGGCTGGTTATTCCTGCTTTGTGGGCAAAAGAAGGGATGGAGAATAGCTATCCTAAGTTGTTTGGGGAAACCCTATAGTAATATTGAGAGTAAAAAAGAGAGATATATGAATCGAACGTTCTAGTAGACACTAATTTATCATTAGGTCTACACTCACACTTGTATGTCAAATAATTATGAAAATCCCATTACTAGTGAACTCGTCGATAAAGTAAAGAGTGTTTGGGCACATAAAGTAAAACCGGAGTTCTCATTAGGGTATCTAGAAGATTTGGTGATTCATATTGCTACAATCACTGGCGATGCCAATGTACAATTATACAATCCTACGCTTCTGTTATTAGCCTCTGACCATCACATAACACAAGAGGGTGTGAGTAATAGCGCTCAAGAGATTACCTATCAGCAGCTCATTAATTTCTCTCGTGGAGGAGGCGCCATCTCACTTATGAGTAAAGAGCATAATATTGCTCTTCGGATAATAGATTGTGGCGTAGATTATGATTTTGATTCGGATGCAGCAATAGAGAACATGAAAGTGAGTTATGGAGCGAGAAACTTCCTTACTCAAAAAGCGATGACAACACAAGAAGTGTATAAAGCAATGGCAAACGGAGCCTCTTTAATAGAGAATCTCTTACAAAGTGGATCAAATGTTGTCTTATTTGGAGAGATGGGAGTTGGTAATACAACAAGTGCAAGTGCAATTACGGCTTCAATCCTACATATAGATCCATCATTATGTACTTCCAGAGGAGCTGGACTCTTTGATTATCAACTCGTACATAAGATTGATGTGATAAAAAAAGCTCTTACGTTTCATGGATACCCTCATGACCCAATAGAGGTCCTGAGTTGTTTTGGTGGGTACGAAATCGCCACTATGGTAGGAGCAATGCTAGAAGCAGCAAAGAACAAGATGGTAATTATCATAGATGGGTTTGTTACCTCAAGTGCCCTCCTTATTGCTTCAAAAATCGATTCGTCGGTTACTTCTTCTGTGATAGCAAGCCACACAGGCAAGGAGAAGGGGCAACATCTTATTCTTTCCCATCTATGCTTACGAAGTATACTTAATCTTGATTTAAGCCTTGGAGAGGGCAGTGGGGCCGTTCTCTGCTGGCCTATTATTTCAATGGCAATTCATCTGTATCAGAAGATGGAGAGTTTTAGTGAAGCCCATGTAACAAACTCAGTTATTCACATGAAAGAAAAAGGATCAATAGATGAAATTAGATAACTTGCATCCACTAATATTTATTGGTAGGAGGGGCTCGAAGCGGGAAAAGTCGTTATGGTGAAGAACTGATTAAGACCTTCCCTTCTCCTAGAACCTATATTGCAACAGCAGAAATATTCGATAAAGAGATGGCTAGACGAGTAGAAAAACACAAAGCGCAAAGAGCCGGAATATTTAGTGGTACTATAGAAGAGCCTCTCAATCTTTCTTCTGTAATTAGAGAAAGAGACGAAGATGAAACACTTTTTATTGATTGCTTAAGTGTGTTTCTTGGTAATCTTTTTCACTACAAAGGAATTAAAGATTCCTATAGTGAGTTAGATGAACTATATATTGCTTTAAGTGAGAGAAAGAACCCCATTATTATCATAAGCAATGAAGTGGGTGAAGGAATTGTTCCAGATAACGAATTAGCTCGATATTATAGAGACATGAGTGGATGGATGAATCAAAAAGTAGCTTCCCTTTCAACGGTTGCCATAAAGATGAACTGTGGAATACCACAGCTATTAAAAGGAGAGCTCATTTGAAACATGGAATCGGATTAGCAACAGCCTTTAGAACTCTCACTACATTCACAGTATGGGGAAAAGAGAGCGCTTTAATCGTGACCAGTCTGTACTGGTTTGTTCCTGTTGGAGCAACCTTAGGAACTCTTTATTGGCTCTTTATATATTTCTTCTCACCTTTATTATCTCCGTTTCTTACTGCATCTTTGGTTGTCGCATTAGGAGTATGGTCAACAAGAGCTTTCCATCTTGATGGACTTGGTGATATGGCAGATGGTTTGGTGGAGGATGGACAAAGGAGCGAGTGCTAGAAATTATGAAGGACTCACACATTGGAGCCTTTGGTGCGATCAGTATTGTTCTTCTCATCATCATAAAAGTGGCTGCGATTACTTCTTTAGTTGAAAAGTCAGACGCTTTTTATATCATCATTGTTATGATATTCTCACGTTTCTTTTTAGTTTTTCTCTCTACTATCGCTCCCTATGCTCGTAAAGAGGGTGGTACGGCTCACAATATTGTAGGTGAATCTAAAAAACGACATCTTTTTGTAGCTTTTTTGCAGATTCTTATAATGACAATATTCCTACATTGGGATGAGGTAGCAAAAATCAGTATTATCTTCATATCTGGTCTAGTCATCTCTCTTTATATTCTCTATAGAGGAAAAAGAGAATCAATGGAATCACAGGAGATTTGTTAGGAGCTACCTGTGAATTGAGTGAAGCTATTATGTTGATTGCAGCTTGTATCTAAAGGGTATTGCTAACTTTAAGACAAATAGGCACAATAGCACAAACTACTAATAAGGAGAGGATTATATGAGAAAAGCCGTTGGGCATATTAGGTACTGCAAAAATTGCAAAGAATCAACTCATCCCATCCATTCAGAGCAGTGATATATGTGAAGTGGTAGCTGTTGCATCTCGAGATATTGAGAAAGCAAAACAATATGCTCATGATACACATATTCCCACGTTTTTTGGCTCTTATGAAGAGATGTTACAAGATGATTCAATAGATATTATTTATATTCCTTTACCAAATCATCTTCATGTTCAATATATTGAACTCGCTGTCAAATATGGCAAACATGTATTATGCGAAAAACCTCTTGCTTTGAGCGTGGAAGATGTTGAGAAACTCATTGCTCTTCGAGATTCCTCTCATATCCAAATTGGAGAAGCCTATGCGATGTATCATCAGCCAAGGCTACAAAAGATTAAAGAAGTTTTAGCTAGTGGTGAATTAGGAACATTAAAAACAGCTCATGGAGTCTTCTTTCTAACAAATAATGATGAGAATAATATTAGGAATGCCTATAAAGAAGGGGGCGGTGCACTTTGGGACATTGGCGTATACCCTATTGCAGTTGGTCGATATCTATTTAATGAAGAACCAAAAGAGGTGAGTTGTGAAATAGAAAATGATCCACAATTTGGAGTTGACCATTTCACCACTGGAGTGCTTAGTTTTCCTAGTGGAGGACGTCTAAGCTTCGGTTGCGGAATGAAGCAACCTTTTCATACCCATATGAGCCTTTATACTAATTCTCATCGGATTGAAATTGATAGAACCTACCATAGTGATTTCCCAACTAGTCAGTATTATGAGGTGTTTACAGGAGATTTTCCTCAAGAAGGGAAACGATTCAAATTCGAACCAGTTGATCATTATCGTTTAGAGTGTGAAGCATTTCATAGGACCGTATTTAATAAAGAGCCATTTGCTGGTTCTTTAGAGAATACATTGAATCAAACAAAAACAATTGTGGCATTATTTAAGGCAGCAAAATCTAAAAAAGTAGAGAGAGTGTAGTATATGCATATCATATGTTTAGACCTAGAAGGGGTCCTAGTTCCAGAAATATGGATCAACGTTGCAAAAAAGACAGGGATTAAAGAATTGATGATGACTACTCGTGATGAACCAGATTACGATGTTCTAATGAAAAAAAGAATTGATATTCTTCACTCCCATAATCTCACCTTAACAGATATCAAAGATGTAATAGCCACTATTAATCCATTAGATGGAGCACTAGAATTTCTAGAAAGTATAAGGAAAAAGACCAAGTGATTATTCTTAGTGACACTTTTGGTGAATTTGCGGCCCCTTTGATGGCAAAATTAGGATATCCGACAATCTTTTGCAATTCTTTGGTTGTTGATGATAATGATAGAATCCAAGGATATACGCTTCGACAACAAGACGGAAAGAAGTGGGCTGTCAAAGCTCTTAAAGATATAGGGTTTACCGTATTTGCCGCGGGTGATTCCTATAATGATTTAACAATGATAAAAAATGCAGATAAAGGTGCGCTCTTTCGTGCACCAGAGAAAATAATTGAGGAAGAGCCAAATCTCCCTCTAGCAACGACATATCATGAATTTTTAGAGATTATTGATAATTTTATTGAAAATATTTAGAAATAAAGCTTGACGGATTGGCAAAAGCCATCCATCTTTATTGTTACTGTTTCAATTATATATGCCGAGGTGGTAAGTATGAGTCAGGAGTTCAATGAAGAGATGGAAAAACTTCTCGTTCAGTTGAGACAAGAGATTGTTGATAGTATTGCTGCAGAAGATGAGGACTTTCGTTCGCTTGTTAGTTCAATGGGAATCAAAGATGATGGCGATGTTGCAAGTGACGATATGATGGTAAAGAAATTAGAAGCGCTTAATCAAATTGCTGCAAATCGTCTAAAAGCGTAGATGCTGCTTTAGCACGACTAAAAAACCATCGTTATGGGGTGTGTTTGCAGTGTGGAGCTAAAATCCCAGAGGAAAGATTACGAGCGATTCCTTACGCAGTATTGTGTGTAGCTTGTAAGAGTGGAGAAGAGGGGACAAAAAGACGAGTTTGGTAATCAATTCTATTGAAGAAAGGGATTGAATGCAATTTCTTTCTCAATGGTAGTTGTCCCACCATGACCTGGATACACAATTACTTTTTTTGGCAAAGGCAGTAGTTGTGTATGTATTGAGTCAAGAAGTGTTTCCATGGAACCCCCAGGCAAATCACTTCTTCCCACTGTGGAATTAAATAGAGTATCACCTGAGAAGACAATGTTATCTTTCTCGCTATAAAAACATACCCCACCAGGAGTATGTCCCGGTGTGTGAAGTACCTTTAAATCGCATCCCTTAATCATCTCTTGATCTTTTAGTAGATGTGTTGGCTGTGGGAAGTCTGCTTCAATTTCTTTTACAATATCCAAAAGAGAAGGATCAACCTGTTGTAAAAATGTATGAAGACGTTTCAACCCGCCCTCGCCAATGTAATGGGCATCTTCTGAATGGATGCTGATGCTTACATCAGGTTGTATTGTTGTGAGCATTTTAATTCCAAGAATATGATCAAAGTGCCCATGAGTGAGGAGAATACCCATTAATTGTAAATTCTCTTTAATAATAAGGTTTTTTATATATGGAGAGTGTTCACCTGGGTCTATGACCCAAACATGTGTATCATCTTTGTAGAGATAGCAATTAGTCCTCAAGGGACCAATTGCATAGGTTTCAACAGTCATTTCTATTCCTTATTAGAATAGCTAACTGCTGCTACACGACCTCTGATTTCAATACCGTTGAGTACTTCAATTGCTTTTTCAGCTGTATCAGCATCAAGAGTTACAAAAGAATATTTATCGTGCACTCGAATTGAGTAGATCGATTCTTTAGAGATTTCAAGTTTATCAATGAGAACTTGAGATAATTCTTTTGCATAGAGGCGTCTCATTTTGCCAATATTAATATAAATTGTCCTAGAACCTTCAGGGATCTCTCTTGCTTTAACTGGAGCCTTTGCTGGTTTAGGAGTAACTGGCTTTTTCGTAATAGGGGCCTTTTTTTCTATCAGGGGAAGTTGAACTACTTTTTTTTGTTGCATTGAGCTGTAAATATTCTCTTAATAAAAAGGCTGTTACATTTGCTCTTTGTGTGAATGATACATTTTTTTCTAAAAGCTTTCTTGAGAGCTTCAAGCTCTTCTGGTTGTGAATCTACTTTCACTTTTGCTGCTAGGAGCTGAAGTTTTCCAGCTGTTACGTCTTCTTGTGTTGGAGAGAGTTTAGTCTCTGTGTCCATGAGTAATGTCTCCTTCGATGTGGTAATTTTTTGAGCCTCACTAGCTTTGAGAATTGTAACAATACGATGGGTTTCTCTTTCCCACGTGAATAATTGTTTAATCAAGTTAGTCAATTCCAATACAGTGACTCCAATAGGGACTACTGTTATTGCTGTATTACCTGCATCTTCTTGTAGTTGTACGATATCGTCACTGGTAATAACTTTATGTGGTAACGATAATTTTGCTTTAAAGAGGCGTGTGTTTAAAGCTTTTTTGGTACAGCTTGGCCTAGGACAACATAGAAAAAATCTCCACTAAGTGTATAAAAGAATATCCTCAATAACTTTTACACTTAAAGAAGAGCTTATAATATTTGTTATAGAATACCTGCTTCTGTACCAGGATGAAAGAGAGATAATAGAGATGTCATCACATAGATCTTTACTATCTCGCTGTAAGTCACTTAGGGAATGGCAATAATATTCAATATTAGTTGATTTCCCTACTTTTGTAAAAATGAACCGGCAATCATCAAAAAAGAGCTGTTTTCGCACATCTAGTTGTTCGATTGATTCGTCTTCACCTTGAACGAATGAATGGAGGACAAGCACTTCGTTAGTATTCAATAAGTCAATATTACCTCGTCGTAGGTGATCAATTGCTCTTATTGGAGTAGTAATAAGTACTCTAGACTGTTTTTGTAATGCGCTAAGATTTTCTTTAGGTGTGTTTTCTTCACTCAAGTAAATACCAGAAAAAAGAGTTGAATAATCACTATTGCTCTTTATGATTTCTAGAAGGTCTTGGTCTACCAGATACATGAGTGTAGGTGAGGATATTGAGTTTTTCTTTTGTTCCTTAGCAAGAGTTGCAGCACGATATAAAGAGGCCTCTAATGCATAATCACCACTTTCAATGCATACACTGTATTGTGATGAGAGGGTAGACACCTTTTCTAATGCTTTTTTAAGAGGAGTGGGAATAGATGCCTTGTTCATTCCACCTCCAAGGAGAATTGATTCATGCGATGCTCTTTTTTTTATACTTCTAGTTCAGGATATACATCCACGCTACCTTTGTCAAGAAACCTTCTCTATGGTATCATACTCTTAGCAGTATAATTAAGGAGTGCACATGGGGCGCCAAAAGAGTCAAATTGAAGAGGTAGCACGAGAAATTGCTCATGTTTCTTCTGCATTACAGGATTTATATGCTACTTTAGGTGAATATGCCCTTCATCATAATCAAACAGCCATTACGGATGAAACAAAAGCCTTTACAATAATTTTATTACTCTTGTTCATCAAAGTGATTCTTTACAAACTCGTATTACGACTCTTCGAGATCTCCATACCTCGATACTTGATGGCAATAACCGTGTGAAAGAGATTAAAAAAGAGAAAAAAACTCTTGTTAATCAGATGAACCTTCTATATAGCAGAATAGGTGCAATAGTATGGGAAGAGTATTATTCTAAAGTATTAAGTGAAATCATTTCTAACGCCATTCCAGGAATCAAGCAGTTGTATGAGGAGTATAATCAGTTAACTAATACACACCTCATTGCAAAAGAAAAAGTGCAAAGTGCACATTGGTTCACAAAAATGCCACTGAAGGTGCATGAAAAAGTGAGGAAAGGACAGCTGGCCAGACTTCAAAAAGAGCATGAAAAAGCATTTGTAGAGTATGGAGAAATTATTGCACGAAATTCTCTTATTCCTTTGCTAGTGAGTGAGAATGCTATGAGTATTGAAGCTGAGTATGAAAAAGCATGTTCAGCTATTGAGAAGAAAGATGAAGAACTCTCAATGGTGAGAGAGCAAATGGAACTTAGTCGAAACAAACTAGAACAAGAAGGCATGGGTGGGTCTCTAGCAAGAAAAATTGGAGAGTTGGAGAGTGCTCAAAAAGAAGCAAATAAACAGAGAAAATTATCTGCTGTTATGTATGGAAAGAGTGTAACGACAATAATGAGTCTCATAAGGACCATGAATTCCCGAAAGAAATGGATGAGTGCTTCGAACAAATAATTGATTATCAAAATTTAAAAACAGAGTTGCTAAGAACTACAAAGAAGCTGAATATTGAACAAAAGATAGAAGAATTGGTCCTTCTTCTAAAACAAGATGAAGAACACATTCTCCACATAGAAGTACAAATTGGACAACTAAACCAACAAATAGAAGAAATACACAAAACAATGGCTACTAAAAAAGAACAAATTGGGGTATTACAGCACCAACTTATGAAAGTGTTACCTGTTGAGAGCAAAGATGGATGAGCGAAAAGATAAGGCAAAACAGATTGCCCATCAAATGAATCAGAGAGAAAAAATATATCAGAAAGATGTTCCAACTCGTGAACAGGCTCGTGACATTGTTGAAAAAAGAAAAGCATTAGAGAAGCAAAAACAGAATACCACAAGTCGAGTAGTCCACGTCTCTACAGATACAAAGAAAAAAAACTTCAGCCACAAAAACATCATTGAATACCAAGAAGCCTTCAACAAAGAAAACCTCAAATCCAACAAAAAAGAAGCCGCCAAACAACCAAGAAAAACCAATTCCGACTCACACGAAGAGTGTGAGGAAAAGTCACCTTGATGCTACAAAGAAGAAAAAAGGAAAGAGTAAAAAGAGTTTTTTCACTAAAAGACATATTATAATGCTCATTTCGATTCTCCTGATTACACTCATAATTAGTACTATAGGCATCACCCTATTAGAAATGAGACAAAAAAGAATGATTACTAATACTAGTGATTTCAAAACAATAACAATTGAAGATGGAATGAACGCTACTGAAATTGCTACTCTTCTAGAAGACCATGATATCATCGAGAGTCAGAGAGAGTTCCTCGGATATATAAAAAGCAATGAAGGCGATAGAAAACTACTCTCTGGAACCTATAATTTTTTCTTCAGGAAGTAGTAATGAAGAAATCAACAATATATTAACACAAAAACCGCTCTCTCCTTACTCCACTATTACTATATATAAGGGTTCTGTTAATCAGGAAATTGATGATCAGCTGAGTCGACTACAGTTAATACGAAGTGGAGAATTTATTGAAGCCTTAGAGCAGGAGAGAATCAAGCGCAATTTAGCATTTACTGAAGGGTGGGTGTTTAGCGACCAGTATACTGTGCAAAAAGGAGATGATGTAGCTTCCTCCCTTGCTTCTCTTGTTATTGATAGACTATATGATATCCTAAAAGTAGAAATAGAGGGAGTAGAAGATCTCTCTTACAGCTTACATGATATTATTATCATTGCATCAATGATACAACGAGAAACCCAGGACAAAGAACAAATGCCCGATATTGCAGGAGTGATTTACAATAGATTGGAAAAAAAATGAGCCTTTAGGAATTGATGCGACTACTCGATATGCCCTTAATGCATGGAATAGAGAATTAGAAAAAAAAGATTTCTCTTTATCAAAAGAATATGATACAAGAAGGAAAGTGGGACTTCCTCCTACAGGGATTGGATCTGTGGGGATTGATGCAATTAGAGCTGCTTTGCATCCAGCTAAGCATGATTTCTTTTATTATTTCCATGATAAAGAGGGAAATCTTCATCTTTCTTATACATATCAAGAGCATTTGGAAAAATTTAATGCTCTCAAATAAACATCTTAATCAATTCCTATATTGTGTTTTTCTTTTTCATATAGTATGGTAACTACTAGATTTTACTTACCTTTGCCGGCGTGGTGAAATTGGTAGACACGATAGACTCAAAATCTATTGAGCGCAAGCTTGTGTCGGTTCGAGTCCGACCGCCGGTACTAATTACATTATAAAGAATCAATATAAATCCACTAGAGTAACTCTGGTGGATTTATATTGAGGTTTGCCCTTTTACTACTTTTGAGTTCAGTATCAGGGAAAAAGAAAGATTATACATACTGGTTTTTTGGTGAGGATACGGTCTCGAAGATAAAAAAACACCAGTCGCTGGAGCTGCAAAAAATATCACAGTTGAGTCGCTCAAATCTGAGGCCCCGTGGCTGAATCTAAATATTAAAGCAATGGGGTTTAGACATTGATTCACATTCCCTTTCCACTGTTATTCACTCTTCGCTGGAAATTTGCAGATTTTTTACAGCAATAGCAGAATCATCATAACCTGTTTGAACAGCAATCGCCCTAATAGGGTCTCCCGTTTCGGTTCCTGTTGTTATGACAAACGGGCCTGTGTATAGATTGTCATCGTGGTTCGGCTCAGTATCATCCAGCGTAAAATATATATCTGCCTCCTCCTGATCACATGTAATAGTTACGGTGACAGTTGTTCCCGGCAAAAAACTTTCAGAATCAGGATCCGTACTAATAATTGGCATATCCATAACAAAATAGTTGGTAAACGTCCTCATAGGCCTTACAAGCAGAGCAGAATCCTTGAAACTCATGCCACTTGTTCCGTTTGAGAAATCTACATATTTAGCCCGGGTCGGGTAATCATCCGGGTCTGATTGTACTGAAGTCCAATAATCATCATCTTCAAAAGATCCTGCAGGAACAAGCTTGTTATGCAAAACATCATATGCTGCTTTCAGCTGTGTTGTAGAAGGGAGAAACCAGTCGTCATATCCCTCATACGTTAGGGTTGAGCATACATCAGCTGCAAAGGGAAACCAAGAAGGGTTAGGGAGTCGATCTACAATTGCCTGCGTGTTTGTTTCTCCACTAGTCATAGTATCTTCAGTGGCAATTGTAATCTCTGAGTAATTTGAACCTCCTTCATCGGGAGCTACTGTAGAAGTAGCCCAGACAAACGTATGATTTTCAAGAGCTCTCCACGAAATCGGCGCTACTTCAAGATATTTCCATGGGTAACTATCACTCTCATCAATAAAGCAAATCAATCCTCCCGCTGGACCTGTTGAAGCAAGGGAGAATTCATCAGTTGATACTAATTCCTCTATTCCTGAGGAAGAATTTTCTGCTGAATCAATAACATAAATACTGATAGAATATTCGGTGTCGGGATACAGCTCTGAAAGGGTAGTTCCTGCCGGGTTGATTTCTCCTTCATACAGCCGCTCATCGTGGTACGCACAAGCATAACGGATATCAATATGATTAAAATCAGGAATATCAGGATTTGTCCAGGAAATTTCTATTTCTGATGCTGATGGAGTGAATAAAACATCAGAAACATCAGGAGGATCAACGTCTGATTCTGTTGTTGCTGTTTCAGTAACTCCAGATGAACTGTTTCCTGAGGTATCAACAGTTTTGATACGTACGTCATATGAAGTTAGTTCTGTCAGTCCATCAATTATAGTACCAAGGGGATTTATTTCTCCCAAATAAGAATCAAAGGAAGCAGCTGAGACCTGTTTGAATGAAATATCCACATAATCAAAATCTACATCATCAGGTTTGTCCAGGTAAGCACCAGAACTGCTTCATTAGGATCAACAGTAAATAAAGATACTTCGCTTGGTGGATCAGTATCAACTTCTATTGGTGTTCCAGTACGATCTACTCCGGGGGATACATTCCCTGAAGTATCGACTGTCTGTATCCGAATGCTATAGGCTGCACCGCCAACAAGGCCAGTCAGCTGCGTCCCGGAACTATCAACAGTTCCTGTGAAGGTGTTATAAAGGGCATCGCTTACTTGTTTAAAGAGTATTTTTACATGATCAAAGTCGCTGTCATCTGGGTTTGTCCATGTTATGGTGAGTTGATTTACCGCCGGAGAAATAGTAATATCGCTTACTTCCGAACACGGAGTGAAATCTTCAGTTTCAAAAGGGCAGCTGACGGTAAGCAGGGAGACAACACAGATTAAACAGAGTTTTACTGCGATGTAACATTTTTTTCCCATCGTAGAACTCCTTGCAGATAGGTGTCCAACAATGGTGCAGATGAAAGAATTGCGTAAGAAAAACTTTTTAACTACACTGCTTTTAACTATATTTATTATTAGTATACAAGAGGATAGGCAAATGTCAATGTTTCAGAGCATTCTTGCATTCCTGCATTTCTATATAAGAAAAACATGTCAATTCCGTGGGTAGCCACTTTTCTTGTAAAGGAATAATATGTTTTTAATCTTATGATAATGAGATGAAGAGAGTTCTTCTTCATTTCTTTCTATAACGATGGTTAAGAGCTCAAGAGCAAAGGATGAATAGTAAAGTGGATAAACATATTAAGGGAATGCTTTTAATAACCGCAGGATATCTCATATGGGGCTTCTTCCTTTATATTGGAAATTTTTATCGCATGTCTCTTCTCTTGAAATATTACTTCATAGAGTATTGTGGTCTGCCGTGTTGTGTGTTGTTTATGTGCTGCTGAGTAAGCATAATCCATTTACATTCATAAAACAGACTCTCATTCATCATTCTATCGGGTTATTGATTCTTAGTTCTCTATTACTAAGCATCAACTGGCTTACCTATATATATGCTGTAACAACTAATCAACTACTTCAGGCAAGTATGGGCTATTTTATTTCTCCTCTTTTGATCGTCTTATTTGGGCTTATCTTGTTTAAGGAGAAAATGAGTTCTTTACAAATCATTGCCCTCTGTATATGTGCCTTGGCTGTACTCTATGCAACTGTAAGGGTGGGGAAGATTCCCTTTCTCTCTATTGCTATCGGTCTTACATTTAGTATGTACACCATGTGTAAGAAGATCATCAAATTAGATGGGATTCAATCACTTCTTATTGATACAGTACTTCTATTGCCTGTTGTTATTGTAACTCTCATCTTCATGGCTCAAAAAGGGAGCTCTTCATTCACACATGTGAACATTGCTACGGATATTCTTCTTATCGGTGGAGGATTAGCTACATTTATCCCCCTTTCTTTGTATATTAGTGGATCTCTTATCGCCAGCACAAAGAGTGTTGGTTTCCTGCAATTCATAACACCAATAATGGCCTTCCTATTAGGGGTGTTCATATTTGATGAACCTTTTAAAAGTGGTGATATCATTACATTTTCTCTTATTTTTATTTGGTGTTATTCTCTATCTTATCTCGTTGAGAAAAAGGAATGAAAGGGTATAACCTCATAGAAGAAAATTTTATACATTATTCAAGTTGCGTACTATGATCTTTGTTACTGTGTGGAGTTTTTTCACATCTTTGTGTTTAATTCATGGTAATTACATCCATATTCTACATTAACTAGCATGTAAATATGGAACAGATGGATTATTACCATGAAACACCTTGCTAATAGTTGGCCTATTGTATTAGATTAGTATGTAATAGGAGGAGTTCTATTGGCATCAATTCCAGGGCTGTGGGCCTTTATGATATCTTCACTTCTCATAGTCTCACTTTGGCTTTTTAGTTTTCAATACTTGAAAGAGTCAATAGGTAAAGCTTTTTTTGTCCTTATTACCTCCGCGCTTTTGTGGTCTTTGAATTATATTGGAGAATTAGTCAGCACCGATTATGTGATAAAATTCCTTTTTGTGCGTCTTCAATTCTTAGGAATAAACACTCTTCCACTCGCATGGCTTTTGCTAGCTTCTTTACATACTAAAACAAAGGTTTCACCGATTATTTGGACTATATCGGGATGTATCTGGATAATCTTATTCATATTTATTTTTATTATTCCTTTCCCCAATCTTTTTTGGGGAGAACCAACATTTTCAATATTTTTCTGATTCCTCATCGGCTTATGTGCTTGATTATCATTATGGACCATTATTTTATTTTCTTCTTATTCCATTTGCTAACGGAATTGTAATTCTAACATTAGTCCTTTTAGTGAAAGGATTATCAAAAGGTCATCGTTTCTACCGAAAACAACTAAATTACTTGATTGCAGGAATAATAATTCCAGCTACTATCAACATCTTATATGTGATTGGAATAACTCCAATTCCTTATATGAATTTTGCCACAGCTGGGATGAGTTTGAGTGGACTTCTTGTAGGATTTGCTTTGTTTCGCTATAGATTTCTTTCAATTTCCCCAATTGCACGTGAACTCATTATTGATACTATGCTAGATGGGATTGTTGTGGTTAATGAGAATCTCCACGTTGTAGATATAAATGTTGCGACAAAAGAAATGTTTGATGCTCACAGCATTGAATTAGGCTGCAAATTAGTAGATGTTATTCCTTCTGAAATAATGGCTCATATCGAAGTCCTTATGAAAAAGAAAAATAGTGAATCTCGGTTGATTACTTTCAAAGATAAAGTATTTGATCTTCATGTTACTCCATTATTCGATTATAGAAGCAAGCATAATGGGAATCTAATTATGTTTCACGATGTAACAGAGAGAGAAAAATTACATCATCAAGTACGGCAGGGGGCTAAACTAGATCCTCTCACACAAATTCTTAATAGAAAAGCACTGTTTGAAGAGATTGAAAAGGAGAGGGTCCGAATCTTACACACCAAAGGATGTCTTTCTCTTATCATGATGGATATTGATTACTTTAAACAAGTGAATGATTCATATGGACATGAGGGTGGAGATAGAGCAATAGAAATGTTGGTTGATGTAATAAATAACACTCTTAATGGGCAACATATCTTTGGCCGCTATGGTGGAGATGAATTTATCATTGCTCTTGCTGATACCTCTTTTGAGAAAACTCTGGGGATTGCACGATTGATACATACACGACTTACAAGGACGTCAATTGTTTCTAAAAAGCTTCTTTCTTAATTCAAACATCCTTAGGTGTTGTCACTATTGGTGGTGATGATAATTTCCCAATTCCTTCATCGAGTGATGAGATTGTGTCCCTTGCAGATTCAGCTCTTTATAAAGCAAAAGATAGTGGACGTAATACTGTTGCTTTTGTTCACCCCACATTCGGGAAAAAAATAGACCCTCAACATATGAGTGAGGGCCTAAAGTAACACCTTTTATTTAAGCAAGGAATTTGTTCATATCTTCTTCCGCAGTGGAAATTGGAGTTATGCCAAAATTATCAACTAAAATCTTTAATACATTCGGACTTACAAAAGCAGGAAGAGAAGGTCCTAAATGGATATTCTTAACTCCCAAGTGTAAGAGTGTGAGTAATACACACACTGCCTTTTGTTCGTACCATGAAAGAATGAACGAGAGAGGTAATTCATTCACAGAAACTTCAAACGCATGAGCTAAAGCAAGAGCTACTTCTATAGCTCCATACGAATCGTTACATTGACCCATATCAAGTAAACGAGGAATAGAACCAATATTACCTAACTTCATATCATTAAACCTAAATTTCCCACAAGCAAGAGTTAATATAACAGTATCTTCTGGGGACTTTTCAACAAATTCGGTATAATAATTTCTTCCAACTCGAGCTCCATCACATCCTCCTACTAAGAAGAAGTGTTTGATATCACCACTCTTTACAGCATTAATAACATCACCTGCAACTGAAAGAACAGTAGCTCTTCCAAAACCAGTAGTCATCGTATCTCCACCATTAATCCCAGTCATTTTCTATCTTCAGCATATCCACCCAAGACTAGGGCTTTTCAATCACTGGAGTGAAATCTTTATCTTCTCCAATATGAACTAACTCAGGATACGAGACGACTTCTGTTGTGAAGATTCTATCTTTGTAATTATCTTTTGGCGGCATTAGACAGTTTGTTGTAAATAACACAGCTCCTGGGAGGTCAATAAATTCTTTTTGTTGATTTTGCCATGCTGTCCCAAAGTTTCCTTTTAGATGACTAAATGCTCTTAGTTTCGGATATCCGTGAGCCGGAAGCATCTCTCCATGAGTATAGATGTTAATTCCTTTTCCTTCAGTCTGGATAAGTAATTGATAAAGATCATATAAATCATGGCCGCTTACTACAATGAAAGGACCTTTTTCAATCATGAGAGGAACTTCAACGGGGGTAGGATCTCCATAGGTTTCTGTATTTGCTTGATCAAGAAGTTTCATACAAGCGAGGTTTACTTCGCCCGTTTTTAATACAAGAGGAAGTAATTCATCAACACTTCCTTTTGAACCAATTGCCCTCATAGCACTAAAGAAGAAATCATTGACTAATTTGTTTTTATAACCAAGCACCCACGCATGATATGCATATGCTCCCATTCCTCTTAAACCTAAAAGGATAAGTGATTTTAGAGATCTGATATCTTCATCATCTTCCCACACTTCTTTCATCGTGTAGATGTTAAGTGCGCCTCCGTAAGATAAGGTCATTGCATCGATTCTACTTATGAGATCTTTTAAAGTAACATCATAGAAACTCACATTAGTAATTGCAGTAAACATTCCTTCTAGCATGATGTGATAGGTTGCTTCAGTTATCTCTTTATCTTCTGTTGCTACAGCTAAAGCTACTAAAGCACCTGTCATTTCATCTTGTAAGTTTGAGATATCTGCAGTTTTTCCACAGACCCCTTTGGTAGTACACGCAACACCTTTGGCTGTTTGTTCGCATTGGTAACAAAACATGTCGTCCATATAAATTGTCCTCCTTGTGATAATTAATATATGTTATTTAAATTTGTTTTCTGAAAGATTCTATTGTTGTTTGATTACGAAGACACGTAACACAGTAGAACCACCGTTAGCTAGTTTCATCATAGTATGGGCAGGAATCTTAATAATTGACCCTTCACTATATGTGACCGATTCTTGATCTCCTAAAGCGACACTTAGAGTTCCTTTACTCACTATCATATGTGCATCATCTGGTGTTGGGTGGGGATCAGCTGCTGCACCAACGGCAAGAGTTAATACATTAATTCTGACACCACAATCTTCTACAACTCTTTCTATCTTTGTAGTGTCCCCTGTATGATATGAATATATAGTTTCAATCATTCTCAATTTCTCCTATCTTTTTTTCCTGTAATGCTTGCTATTTCGAGTTTCATTACACGAGTTCTATCAAATAATTTATCAATATAATCTTCACTCTCATGAATGAATGAAGGGCTATATTTTTGAGCTAAGGCTTGTAAGCCCACTCGTCTCTCTTGTTCATCTTCAACAACAGAAATGGTTCCATTGACAATAACGGATTCATATTCAGTAGAAAATTTTTCTGGAAGAATGTGTGTCTTCCCTACACATACGAATGAAGCAAAAGGGTGCTTTCTGATAATATCAATTTTTGTCCCATCCATAGCTCCATGGAAATATAGCTTATTCTCTAGGTGAGCATATGAAATAGGAATTGCATAAGGAATTTTTTCATCAACTAATGAAAGAACTCCATATTCACATTTCTCTAAAAGCTCATATGCACGATTCGTCTCTATTTGTCTATCTTTTCTTCTCATCATACCTATATTCTAAGTGATGTATATCATAATGAGAAGAGTTAATATGTTGCAAATGCAACATAAAAAAAGATATTTTAATAATTGTTTTATTCATATGCTATGTTATCTATAATATTCATATAAATTTGTATAAATATACATATTACCCCTGTACAAAAAGTATAAATGAATATATATACAGGTATAGGGATAATTATTGTAAGGAGGAACCTATGATTAATGTTGGAGTAATAGGAGCTACAGGGTATGCAGGAGCAGAGTTGATGAGACTCTTACATATGCATCCTGAAGTGAATAATATTCATGCCTCTTCCGTAAGTTACAAGGGTGAACCTTTTTCTCACATATATCAAAACTTTTATACAATTGATGATGCACTTTGTGTAGATGTAGATATTTCTAAACTATCTAAAGAGTGTGACATTATCTTTTTATCATTGCCTCATGGCTTAGCAAGTAAGATGGTTACAAAAGAGATTCTTGCAAACTGTATCGTAGTTGACCTTGGAGCTGATTACAGACTTAAAGATATTAATACCTATACCTCATGGTATAACACTGAACATCATAGCAAGGAATTGATCCCAAGTGCTGTCTACGGATTAAGTGAATTATATCGAAAAGAAAATACAACAGACACGACTTGTTGCAAACCCGGGTTGTTATACTACATGCTCAATACTCTCCCTTGCTCCATTAGTAAAAGATCATCTCATTGATGAGAAAACTATAATAATTGATGCAAAATCAGGGGTGAGTGGAGCTGGGAGAAAAGAACAATTAGGAACTCTATTTGGAGAAGTGAATGAATCAATCAAGGCCTATAGTATTGCTACACATAGACACACCCCTGAAATTGAACAAGAACTCTCACTTCAAGGACAACGGGAAAACATCAACATATCTTTCACTCCACACCTTATTCCTATGAATAGAGGTATTCTAACAACAAGTTATGCGTCTCTTAAAGAAGGTGTTACAAAAGAAGATGTGGACTCTTCTTATAAGAATATGTACAAGAATGAGAAGTTTATTCGTCTTAAAAAAGGAACGGAGCTTCCTGAAACGAGATTTGTAAAAGGATCGAATTATGTAGATATTAACTACATTATCGACGAGAGAGTACATAGGATTGTGGTCGTAGGAGCACTCGATAACTTGATGAAAGGTGCTGCTTCTCAAGCAATACAAAATATGAACATCCTCTTTGGTTATGAAGAGGACGAGGGATTAAAGATGATTCCTTTTTTCCCAGCATGAATAGGTGGTGTATATGAAAATTATTGAAATGGGCATCTTAGCCCCTAAAGGATATAAAAGTGGGTCTGTTGCTTCTGGTATAAAGAAAAGAAAACTAGATATGACTATCATTACAAGTGATTTAAAAGCTGTGGTTGCAGGGGCCTTCACTTCAAATATCGTAAAAGCTGCACCAGTAGTGTATGATGAACTCATTGTAAGCAAAAACCATCCTGTACAGGCAATTCTTATAAACAGTGGAAATGCAAATGCATGTACTGGAGCTCAAGGAGATAAAGATGTATTGGAAAGCACATCTTTGGTAGCAGAACACCTTAATGTGAAAAGTGAAGAAGTCCTCATGTGTTCCACCGGAGTAATTGGTGTTCCTCTCCCAATGGAAAAGATAAAAAAAGGCATTCATCTTTGTACTTCACATCTAGGAAATTCTCATCATCATAGCAGTGAATGTGCCAAAGCTATACTAACAACCGATACATTTACTAAGGAAATTGCAGTAGAGATTTCTATTGACAATACGACAGTGCGAATCGGAGGCATTGCAAAAGGGTCTGGGATGATTCACCCTAACATGGCAACCATGCTCTCTTTTATTACAACAGATGCTCAAGTTGACAAAGAGTATTTACAAAATCTTCTTGGTAAGAGCATCTCAACCTCATATAACATGATTAGCGTTGATGGAGATACTTCTACTAATGATACAGTTCTTGTACTTGCTAATGGAGCAAGTGGAGCTCCTCTCATCAATGCAGAATCTCCTTTTAAAGAAGAATTTGAAGCAGCTTTTACATATGTCCATACAGAGCTCGCTAAAATGATCGTTAAAGACGGAGAGGGTGCAAGTAAGTTCATTGAGGTGAATGTGAATGGTTCCTCTAGTAAAAAAGATGCTGCTTTATTAGCACGTTCAATCATAAGTAGTTCATTAGTGAAAACAGCATTCTTTGGTTCTGATGCCAACTGGGGAAGAATTCTTTGTGCAATGGGGTACAGTGGTGCGAAATTTGATCCACTAAAAGTCACGATGAAATATGAGAGTGACGGCGGTGAGATAGTTGTGATGAAACATGGCGAACCTATTGAATTTGATGAGGTCCTTGCAAAGAAAATCCTTACTCACAATGTAATTTATTTAACAATTGAATTGAATGAAGGTAATGAAATGGCAACCGCTTGGGGATGTGATCTCTCCTATGACTATGTAAAGATTAATGGAGATTATAGAAGCTAATGAATAATGCAATTGAAAAAGCAAATGTGTTAATAGAAGCACTACCTTATATTAGGAAATTTGCAGGTTCTACCGTTGTTGTAAAATATGGTGGCTCTGCAATGATTGATGATGAAATGAGACTCTCTGTTATTCAAGACATCATATTAATGAAAAGAATTGGGTTTAATCCAGTTGTTGTTCATGGTGGAGGTAATGCCATTACTGACATGCTAGGAAGACTTGGTATAAAGAGCTCTTTTATTGATGGAATGAGAGTAACAGATCAAGAAACAGCGGAAATTGCAGAGATGATGCTAAGTGGAAATATTGGAAAGAGCTTAGTGCAATCTTTTCAAACTCAAGGAATCCAGGCTGTAAGTATTAGTGGCAAAGATGGAGATACACTTATTGCTAAAAAGAAGATTACAGACGGAAAAGATCTTGGGTTCGTTGGAGATATTACAAAAGTAAATACCTCTTTGATTATTTCATTAATGAAGAATGATTTTATACCTGTTATCGCACCTATTGGTACCGACTCAAAAGGGAATACCTATAATATCAACGCCGATTATGCAGCAAGTGCGATAGCTGGTGCTCTTCAAGCTCAAAAGTTGGTATTTCTGACTGATGTTGAAGGGATAATGAAAGATAAGGATGATCCTTCTTCAATTATGAGACGCCTTACTCTAAAAGAAGCAGAATCATATATTCTAGATGGAACTATTAGTGGTGGGATGATTCCAAAGGCACATTGTTGCATGGATGGAATTAATAAGGGAGTAGAGAGTGTCCATATTCTTGATGGAAGGATTCCTCATTCCCTACTATTAGAAATCTTCACCAATGATGGCATTGGTACAATGATGACAAGATAGGAAGGAATGGTAATATGAATAATCTTATTGAAAAAGGAAATGAAGTGTTTGTTTCCACCTATGCTCAATTTCCAATTGTACTCACAGGTGGAAACGGAACCTATGTTACAGATAACAACAACAAGTCATACCTCGATATGGTGGCAGGTATTGCTGTCAACTCATTAGGATATAATGACAAAGAATTTAATGATGCGCTAAAACACGTCATAGATAATGGATTACTCCATTGTTCTAATCTCTATTACAATGAATACGCTGTCAAAGCAGCATCTCTTTTGTGTGAAATCAGCAATATGGAGAGAGTGTTTTCTGTAATAGTGGTACTGAAGCAAATGAAGCTGCTTTAAAGTTATCTCGTAAATACGGAAAAAGTTTTACCTCTCAAAAAGATCAGATTATTACAATGGAGAGTTCTTTTCATGGAAGGACCTATGGGTCAATGAGTGCAACAGGACAAGTCAAATATCAAAAAAGTTTTACTCCTCTTGTACCTAACATTATTCATACTCCCTTGAATGATATGAAAGCATTAGAAAAGAACATAGGAAATAATACCTGTGCAATTTTTGTTGAAGTGATTCAAGGAGAAGGGGGAGTGAAGTGTGCAGACCCTGATTTTTGAAACAGGTTCGAGCTCTGTGCGATGAAAAAGAGATTCTATTAGTATTTGATGAAGTTCAATGTGGAATGGGAAGAACTGGAAAAGCCTTTGCGTGGCAGCACACTGGGGTAAAACCTGACGTAATGACTTTAGCAAAAGCATTAGGAAATGGTGTTCCTATCGGTGCAATGGTTGTCAGTGGAAAGGCTACACATGTTTTTGAACCAGGAGATCATGCAGCTACATTTGGAGGAAATCTTCTGAGTACAGCGGCTGCACACGAAGTTCTTAAAAGAGTAAAAGATGGTTCAATATTAAAACATGTTGAAAAAGTCGGTTCATATTTCAAAACACAACTTTTTAAGCTAAAAGATGAATATCCGTACATAGTTGAAGTTCGTGGTATGGGACTTATGTTAGGGATGGAATTCTCAGTAGAAGTTAAGCCAATCATTAACAAATGCATCAACAATGGGATGCTCATTGTTGGAGCTGGGTCTCATGTACTTCGTTTTGTCCCCCCCTTTACTATAACTGAGAATGAAGTTGATGAAGCAATTGCAATAATTAGGAGAGTCTTAGATACCATGGAGAATTGATTGTCAGGAATCAAAAAATCAAGTATTATTCCTTCAACAGGAGTACATTGTGGTATTTAGAAAAATCAGTCTTATTTTATGCTTTCTATCATTCAGTCTTAGCTTACTTATTAGTGCCCCAGTTGAAGATGGAATCATCTTAAACAATACCAATTCACTTATGAGTTCATTTATTCCTATTAGATATGGGGAAGAAGATTTGTTCGAAGGATTGAAGAGAGAACTAACGGGGAAAGAGAGCCTATTGGATTATTACTTAGTGGCGGTTCTGCTCGTGCTTTTGCCCATATAGGTGTAATAGAATATCTTGAGGAACTACATATTGTTCCAGATTACATAATCAGTAATTCAATGGGTTCCATTGTGGGGATTCTTTATGCAGCTGGATTAAATAGTACCCAGATGTATGAGATAAGTAAGAATCTTAACATTTCTACCCTTTTCGATATCACACTTCCAATTGCAGGTGGGGTGCTCGATAACTCAAAATTCGTCTCTTTTGTCTCATCATATATTCAAGAAGGGAAAGAACTTCAAGATCTCGATATTCCAATTATGGTAATTACCGAGGATATTGCAACCAAACGTCAGGTACGTCTCATGGAAGGTGATATTCAAAAAGTCTTAAGTGCATCTTTTGCTCTTCCTGTCTATTTCCCTCCAGTAGAATTTAGAGGACATATGCTTATTGATGGTGGACTTATCAATCTCGCACCAGTGGAAATTGCATATGAATATGGGGATAAAGTCATTGTCTCCTCAACTTTTTATGAAGGAAAGGGAATTAATTTAAAGGACGCAATTTCTGTACTAAATCTTTCTCTCGATATTGGTAAAAGACGATTTGGCGCAATCTCTCTTGATTCTCATCCTGATGCCGTTTGGATAAGATGTGATGTTGAAGACTTTTCTTTTATGGCTTTTGACAAAGTCGAGGAACTAAGAGAAAAAGGATATGATTCTGCAAAAGCGATGAGTAATGAATTAAAAGCTCTTGTACATAATATTCCTCTTTCACATGATGTTTCTAGCTTTGGAACATTTGATGTAATTCATAAAACTATATTAGATGATTACTATCTCTTTAATTCAATTAAGACAAGTGGTTCTACGAATCATTTATTTACGGGAGTTAAGAGTTTCTCTCAGCAAAAAGACCAAAAGAATTTGCTTAGAGATGAGAATATTTTTGGTGTCCGTTATGGTCTCTCATTTCCCGTATTCCAAACTAGTGTATTAGGCGGTGTCGCTTGGAAAAATAGTGCAATTAGTAATCCCTTTGGGGACATTTTTATTACATGCTACTTTCACTCCGTTTTCTTTTGTTTCCATTGAAGGAGATTTCCTTGTCTCATTCGACGATGGATTAGCACCACGTTATTACCAGAGAGCTGAATTGAAATTTAGAGAACAGTTTTATGAAAGAAGTCTACTTGCAGAATTATCTGCACGTTTTGAACAACAGAATGAGAGTAATTTCTCTATTAAAGAATCTATAGTCGATAGTGGCCTTTCATTGTGGTATAGAGGACACAATGAGAATTCAATAAAAGTAAACTCAAGAATCTCGTATCAATTAGGAAGTTCTTTCACTCGACATTTTCTTAATTCGGCTGTTGCAATTCAAACGCGTATAGCGAACGATTTCTTATTTTCTTTTAGTTATCATGGACGATATGCATTAGATGCAAATGGGGATGTTCCTTTTTATACATCTGATGAATACTATACAACTTCAAGTGTCATTAATACTCAGGGTAGAGGTGGGACTCCTAATAATGCAAATCATCTCGTCACTACAGGGCTTGGATTTAGTTTTTCTCCAAAGGACTTTGTTCCATCCTTCTCAGAAACTTTATTGTTAAAAAACTCATCAGTAGGAGTGTTTGGACAAGCTATCTGGTTTGAAGAAGATATATACATTCCCCATGTTCTTTTTGGTGTAAAGATGGGAACTACTTTTTCTCTACTTGGTTTAAAAGAGCTTTCTTCCTCTTTGTTTGTTGCATACGATACTTATGTAGATGGAATTACTTTTGGTATTAACCTTGGAGTTACTGCATGGAACTAAACGTAAGGGATTTCTCACTTCTTTTTAAAAGAGAGCTTCCTCCTTTAGTCTCCTTGCAGATGATAGATGTAAGTGGATCGGTTGTATTTGAGACAACAGGGAAATGGCTATATCCTCTATTTGAATTGGAAGAGTTTATTAAAGCTCATTCAATTAATGCAGAAGATTATTTTCTCCATGATAGAATCGCTGGAAAAGCAGCTGCAGCTCTCACCTTTCGACTAGGTTTTAAGAATGTGAAAGCACATATGATGAGTACTCTTGCAACAGATCTCTATGATAGACATAACATTAACTATAGCTATGAAATCTTAGTTGATAAAATTCTTTGTCAAACAGAGACCTTGTTTGAACATATTGATAATATACAAGAGATTTATTCAATAGTAGATGCTAGACGTATTAAATCTTCTTAAGAGCAATTATGCTTTGTTCTGAAGAAATCGATATCCTTAAAACACTTAAGGTATAGAACCTTTTCTCTAGATATCTGATGTATTAAGTGTCTTCTCTTTTCTCATTGAGAATTCACAGCCACAATAATCTTGTCGATAAAGATCGAGCATGTTTGAGAGCTCAATACTGCGATAAAATCCGCCTTTCTTTTTTGAAATCGATTGGAACAAATCCCTCTTCTTTTTCTCCAATTGAAAAGATGGTCAGACTTCTTTTATGAGGGGAAACACTTAAGGTTGTAGTGAAATAAGAGAAACCTCTGTTCTTTGCCTCTACCGCTGCAATATGTAAATTATGTTCAAAACAGATTGCACACCTATCTCTACCTTCTTTGTCATGTTCATGTCCCTTCACTTTTTGAAGCCAAGAGCCATGATCATACTCTTTTTTAATAATAGGAAGGTGAAAATAATTTCCTACTTTTTCTACTTCTACATATCTTTTATTCCATTCTTCTTCTGGATAAATATTGCTGTTTGAGTAGAACATATGAACTTCATATCCTAACTCCTCTAATCTCTCTATACTACTTGTTGAGCATGGTCCACAACAGACGTGAAGTAGAAGTGGAGTAGGTGATAAAAAGTTTTCATCTTTTTTCATATGAGTTATCATATAAAAACAAGAGAGTATGGCAATGTCATAAAAATATGTCATGATGGGATTATCTCATTTGTTTAAGGGGCTTATTCATGAAAAATCCGACCTTGTTGGTAGTTCTCGCTGCCATCATTGTCTCAATGATACTACCTGTATCTCAATCGATTAAAACGATTATCGTTATTATCATTTTATTAGGATTCCTCTTTCTTAAAAGAGGATATCTTTTTGTTGCTTTAGGTTCATTCTTCCTCAATAAAAAGGTGATATTAATGAAAAGAGGGCATGGAAGTTATATAGTAAAGGATGGAAAGCAGGTCTTGCTCCCTCCTATATCCTTATGTTAGGTAATCTGTTCGTTCAACGAGGTGATGTAACAACAGCCCTTGAAATCTATGATATGATTATTGCAAAAGGTGAGAAAGATAGAGTTGCATATAAGAACATTGAGAAAAGTGCAAAGGTAAGCCGGTCGATGGCTCTTTGGATTCTTGGAAAAGAAGAAGAAGCAATTGATACCCTTTTTAAAGTCAAAGAAAGTGGTTACATCGATGCAAATCTTGCAATTAACCTTGGCACCTACTTAATAGAATCAGAGCGACTTGATGAAGCCCAATCTTTTATTGATGAGGCAAGAACTCAAATTCAAGAAGTTGGTGGAATGATAGATAATAGAGGACATCTTTTATTTCTTACAGGGGCATTATTAGAAGCTGAAATCCTATATGACGAATTCCTCAAGAATAAGAAGCCAACATTTCCAGAAGCCTATGTACATGCAGGGGAAGTTAAGATGGCCCTTGGCAAATATAGCAAAGCTGCTTCTTACTTTGCAAAAGCTCTCACCTTTCCTTTTTATCAGACATCGACTATTGAAAAAAGTGAAGTTGAAAGACTCCTTGGTGAGGTTAAAGACTTAGAGAATGTTGATGTTGATGAAAAGGACTCTGAGGATGAAGATTTAGAAGCTTCTTTATACGATTTTGACCTTTTTGATGATGATATAGATACAGAACTCAGCGATGAAGATGATGAAGTGGAACCAAACATTGAGCTTGATGATTTTGATTATCGTGATGATGAAGATGATGAAGTGTTGGTAGATCCAGATGATTATTCATCATTAGAGAGTCAATTATATGATGAGAATGAAGAAGATATAAAAGACAAACACTCATAAGGAAAGCCATGAAACGACTGCTGAAATTTATAAGTGGTAGATTTTTTACATTTATTGTTCTTATGTTGGTTCAAATACTACTGCTCATATTCATAACCTTGAATTTTATGGAAAGTAGCACTATTTATTTTTCCGTTGTCTATGTTTTGGGCTTTCTTTCAGTATTTTATGTTCTCTCTCGTGAAGAGTACCCAGCATTTAAGATGAGCTGGGTCATCATCATCTTGGTAGCTCCTGTCTTTGGAGTCCCTCTTTATCTCATTTTTGGAAACAAAAGAAATACAAAGGCCATAGACCGGCAAGTATATGAATATAATCAATATGTGATTAATCAAGGAAAAGCGCATCAATATTTTGACCCGGTTAATATGGATGACCTCTCATTAATCTATAAAAGACAGAGTGACTATATTCATCGTCTCGCAAAAACAATGGTGTTTGATGGAACTAAAGTAACCTATCTTGAGAGTGGAGAAGTTGCTTTTGACCATATTCTCAAGGAGATGAAACAAGCTACAAAATTTATATTGATAGAATCCTTTATCATTGATTTTGGATTTGTGTGGCACAGTATACTTACTCTATTGAAGGAAAAGATTGAACAGGGGGTGAGTGTATATCTATTATATGATGATCTTGGAACTATTCAGAATTTTCCTGCAAAGTACGAAAAGAAACTCATTGCAATGGGAATTAAAGCCGTAGTTTTTAATAGAATGAAAGCACACCTTAATCCACGATTAAATTATAGAGATCATAGAAAAATCATTGTTATTGATGGGAATGTCGGGTTTACTGGGGGTATAAACTTAGCAGATGAATATATGAATCGAAAAATACGTTTTGGTCATTGGAAAGACACCGCTGTAAAGCTTGAAGGAAATGCTGTCTATTCTATGAGTGAGATGTTTTTTCAGCAGTGGTGCTTTGCTTCTAAAACAAGTATAGATATTACCTCTTTTATGCCAAAGAGAGAGAGTAAAAGTGATGGGTATGTACAACCTTTTGGAGATTCTCCCCTCGACAATTATAATGTTTCAGAAAAATGCATATATTCAAATAATTAATCATGCCACAGACTATGTGTGGATTACTACTCCTTATCTTATTCTCGATATTCAAATGAGCACAGCACTTACTATTGCAGCAGAAAGTGGAGTAGATGTAAGAATCATTACCCCTTCAATTCCTGATAAATGGTATGTTCACAGTGTTTCTAGGTCCCATTATAAGTCGTTATTACGAAGTGGCGTTAAAATCTACGAATATACTCCAGGATTCATCCATTCAAAGATGTTTGTGTGCGATGATAATGTTGCTATTGTTGGCACTACAAATATGGATTATCGTAGTTTCTATCTTCACTTTGAGTGTGGAGTAGCAATGTATAACAATAGTGCTATTTATGATGTTCGTAATGATATTTCAAGAACATTCGATGTCTGTAAGGAAATAACAATTGCCTCAGAGAATGAAGCACCTATTACAACACGTCTACTTCGAAATGTTCTCAAACTCTTTAGCACAATGATGTAAGTATGCCTCTCGCACTTCTCATTCCACTAGCCCATGCTGCAGTTATTCCTCTTGAAGTACCAGCACCATCCCCTGCTAAGTATACATTGTTAGTTACTCTAAAGTTATCATCTAGGTAGATTGGCTTATTGGCGTAGAGTTTAATTTCAGGGTAGTACATGATGGTAGATGGGTGAAGAACTCCGGGGACTATGGTGTCAAGATTCTTCATCGCCTTCCAAATAACCCTTAATATTTTAGAGGGCATAGCAAGAGAGATATCACTAGGACAACAATCTTTTAATGAAGGGAGAAAATCAAAATAGTCTTTGTTAAAACTATCTTCTTTGCTTCTTGTACCAAGTCTAAAATCTCCAACTCTTTGCATGAGAGGCCTTCCACCACCTAAAAGAGCGGCTTGGAGGCCTAGGTTCTCTGCATAAGATTGACCCGAAGCAAGAGGTTCTGTTAATTTGACTGTTTTCAGTATTGCAAAATTAGTGAGTCCATTTGCTTTATTTCGAGCAGCAGAGTAGGCATGCCCATTTACCGAATACCACACATCACCCCGGCTTGTTATATATTTCTCTTTTACTACGTGAGCGTCTCCGCTGTTTGTGCAGAACGTTCTCACTTTTTCATCAAAATAGAATTTTGGATCATAATAATCTTTTACTATGGGGTAATGTTCAATCCTTGTTTCAACTCGTACCCCGATATCCACAATATTGTCAACAAAAGGAACATTGAGTGATTGAAGCATCATTTGTAAGAAATGAAATCCTTTTCTTCCAGGAGCAATAAGAAGTTTCTTATAAGAAATGTCTCTTTTATCAGTGACGATGTACTTGTTTTCATCATCAACACTTAACATTGTTTCTCCTAATGCTAGTTTTACATTCAAAGCTTGTAGTTCACTAAGGAGCTTTTTTATTAGAAGAAGTCCTCCATCAGTTCCTAGATGGGATTGCATTATTTCTATAAGAGAACATCCTAAGCGCCGAGCTCTATTTTTATAGACCTCAACATTAGACTTTGAAAGAATAGAAGGCGCAAGAAACTGAGTGACCATTTCTAGATATTCATTACTTACCTGCTCACTCCAGTACTCTTCTGGAAATCCTATAGGATAGGTGAAATTCATTTTGCAATCATTTCTCATCCCACCTGTACTAAAAGGCTCTTTATCTATCATCAAAATAGATAGATCTTTTCTATTTTGTGCTATTTCGAAAGCTGCTCCCATACCTGCGGGGCCAGAACCAATAATTACTACATCATATGAATCCACTGAAATACTCCTCAAAAAGACTCCCAATTATACACATAATAATAGATGAGGTGAATACTTGAACACATTTCTTCTCATCTTGTATGATGCGTTAATGGATGTAGATATTCTTATTGAACATGCAATGATTGTTGATGGTTATTGGCAAAAGCCATATAAAGGATCAGTTGCAATCAATGGAAACACCATTGAAATAGTGAGTTCCTGCCGTCAAGGATGTAATGCGAAGACTATTATTGATGCAACTGGCAAATATTTGATTCCTGGTATTATCGATATGCACTCACATAGCGACCTTATGGTAGTAAAGGACAAACAATTCTCTCATAAAATTGCTATGGGAATTACAACTGAAGTAATTGGAAATTGTGGGATTGGCTCCTTTCCCGCCACAAGAGAGAACCAATTAGGCTCCCTTAATTATGATGTATTAGGGGGAAGACAACAGTTTTCCTCATATGAACATTACAAAGAGTCATTTTATCAGGCTCCTCCATCAACTAATATTGTTGCCTTGCAAGCTCATGCACCCCTTCGTCTTGAAGTGATGAAAGAACATGCTCAACAAAAAGCATCAGATGAAGAAATACGAAAGATGGTGGATCTTTTGCATAAAAGTTTTGCCCAAGGGGTGAAAGGTTTTAGTAGTGGACTCTATTACGACCCGTGCGTATATGCAGATGAAAGAGAGTTATTAGCTTTATTGCATGTTGTCAAAGAGCATGATGGGATTTTTCTGTTCATCATAGACAAGAAGGAGATGGTATCCTTGAATCGATTCAAGAAGTCCTTCGGCTAGCTAAGATAAGTGGCGTCTCTCTTCAGATATCACACCTGAAGGCGATAGGAAAGAACAATCAAGATAAAGTGTTAGAGGTGCTTTCTCTTATCGAGAAAGCCCACGATGAAGGACTAGATGTCACATTTGATCAATATCCATATGAATGGGGAGCGACTAGCTTATCATCCTTATTACCACCCAAAGTTCTTTCACTTTCGCAAGAAGAGAGGAAAGTCCTTCTTCATAGTAAAGAAGGAAGAGTGGTGGTTCGAAAGGCCATAGAGAATCCTAATGGTTTTGATAGCATAATCCATCTGTGTGGTTTTGATGATATCACTATGCTTAGTTATGATGCAGATGAAACAGTAATGGGAAAGACTATTACAGAGATTGCTCAGATGTGGAATACAGATGTCTGGGATGCTTTTTTTTCTCTTATCAATCAGACAAAACATACTGCTCTTATGAGTGATATTACCCAAAGTAGAGAATCAATTGAACGAATCATGAAACATCGACTAGGATTTTTCTCAACAGATGCCATTTATAGTGGTAATAATTTTCACAGAAGAAGTACCCATGCAGTACAAGATCTCTTTGACATCTACTATGTTGAGAAAGAAGTACTCTCAATCCATGATCATATTAGGAGGATGTGTGTTCTTCCTGCAAAGAGATTGAAGTTGAAAAATCGAGGTATGATTCAAACAGGATATATTGCAGATCTTGTTCTTCTAGATATCCCACATACACCAATGGAAAAGACACATATTGAAACTGTATTGTTAGGTGGTAAGATAGCATATGAGAATAATAAGATGACAATGGATTTTAGAAATGAAATTCTATGAGTTGAAGCGACGTAGAAATCTTTGCGTTCTCTCATTTGAAGGATTTACAAGCACATCTTGTGGTTTGCCTTGTTCAACAATGACTCCTTCATCCATAAATATCACACGGTCACTAATATCACGAGCAAAAGACATCTCATGAGTAACGACGAGCATACTCATTTTCTCTTTTGCTAATTCTTTGATGACAGAAAGAATCTCTCCTGTAAGTTCAGGATCAAGGGCACTAGTGGGCTCATCAAAGCAGAGTACTTCAGGGTTAAGGGCAAGAGCTCTTGCTATTGAGACTCTTTGTTGTTGTCCCCAGAGAGTTGATAAGGATATGCTTTCGCTTTATCTTCTAATCCCATTTTCTCTAAGAGAGAGAAGGCTCTTTCTTTCGCTATTTTTTGTCTGTTTTTAATACATGAACTTGGGCTTCTGTGAGGTTCCTAAGTACAGAAAAATGAGGGAATAGATTGAAGTTTTGAAATACAAGACCAATGGAGAGTCGAATTTCCTGTAACACATGAGCTTTAGCATAGATTGCATCTTTTGTGCCGTTTGGTGTGTGAACAAGAGTTTTATCACAAATTTTTATCTCACCACTATCTATTTTTTCTAAGTGAGAAATACATCGAAGGAGAGTAGATTTTCCTGACCCTGAAGGGCCAATTACTGATAACACTTCACCTTTTTCTAGTTTGAATGAAATATCTTTTAGTACCTCTAGGGTTGAGAAAGATTTTCTTATGTGTGAAACATCTATTAATGACATTGCTACTTCCTATTGGTAATAATTGAGTCGAGCCTCTATTCTTTCAAAACTCTTAGAGACGATTGCATTCATTACAAAATAAAAGACTCCGGCAATAAATATTGGCATTGTCGAGAATTCTCTTGCAGCTGCATTTTGAGCAACTCTAAAAAGTTCGGCAACTCCAATAGTTTGAGCAAGAGCTGTATCTTTAACTAGAGTAATTACCTCATTCCCCATAGCAGGAATAATTCGTTTGATGACTTGAGGAAGAATGATAGTAATAAAGGTGTGTGTTTTGGAAAATCCTAATACGTGTGATGCTTCATACTGTCCTATTGGGATACTTTGAATACCTCCACGGTAGATTTCTGCAAAGTAAGCGGCATAGTTTATCACATAAGCGATTACTACAGCAGTGAATCTCCCAGTAGAGGCTCCGAATATATAGTAAGGAGCAAAGTAAACAAAAATTAATTGTAGGATGAGAGGTGTCCCTCTCATCACCATGATGTAGCCATTAACAATTGAGCTAACTATCTTATTCTTACTCATCCTTCCTTTTGCAACGAGTAGTCCTAAAGGAAGGGCAAATAATAGTGTGAGAAAGAATATTCTTAAAGAAACAAGAGTAGCTTCTCCCATCAATAATAGTAGCTTCACCATTAATGTATTCCTTATTTGCCAATTATGGTGATATCACCATCAAACCAAGCGGTAGAAATTTCGGCCATTGAACCATCTTTTGCCATAGCTTCTAGTATTCTTTGGACTTCGTTTCGTAATGCATTATCATTCTTTCTAAAACCAACTCCATATTTTTCACTTGAAAGAGGTTCTTCGATAATTCTAAATGCTTTGCCACTTCTTTTGATATTGTCATTTGCAACAAAGAGATCGAGAACTACGGCATCAACACCACCAATCTCAAGATCCATAAGAGCTGTGAGGTTATCTTTTACTTCAACAATCTGTTTTAAGGAAGAGGCAAATGCTTCATTTGAATAAATTGCTTCAGCAGCAGAAGAGCCAGCTTGGATTCCTACATTTTTTCCTTTTAAATCAGCAAGTGTCTGTACTGAACTTCCCTCTTTAACAACAGCAACCTGTGCATTATTTACATATGGTTCTGTGAAATTGATATTTTCTGCTCTTTCTGCAGTAATGGTAAATCCGTTCCAAATACAATCGATATTGCCTGTGTTGAGTTCTTGTTCTTTTGCATTCCAATCGATTGGTTGAAGAACTAGTTCAACACCCATTCTAGAAGTGACTTCTTTAGCAAGATCAATGTCAAAACCAACAATTTCATTGTCATCATTTCGATATCCCATAGGAGGGAACGAGTCATCTAGTCCAAGAACAAATTGTCCTTTGTCTAATACTTTTTCTAATGACATGTCACCTTGACTTTCTTTTACTCCTTGAGCAAACATGAGAGTCAATGAGAACAGCATTATAAGCGTAATGATTGCAATTTTCTTCATAATGTATACCTCTTTATTATTTTTGATATTGATTTCTCGTATCAATTATATGAGTGGCATGATAAGATGTTTTAAGAGATTTGGAAAGAGTTTAATTGTATAAATCGTGAATATATATTCATATGAAGAAACTTTTTTTATCGTTTTTTCTAAAAGGAGTGAAATAAAGGGACTATGTCGTTTTTACTCATTGGTATTAATGCAACCACCATGCAGACTCTTGTTATGTATGCTATTGGAGGGGTTCTCATCTATCTCGCAATAGCAAAAAAGTTGGAACCCGCTCTCCTTCTTCCTATTGGATTTGGAGCGATTCTCGTAAATATTCCTTTCAGTGGAGCTCTAAATACATTTCTTCCAGGAATAGGGGAAGTAAATGGAATTCTACAGTGGCTTTTTGAAGTAGGGATAGAAGCAAGTGAAGCAATGCCATTATTATTGTTTATTGGTATAGGCGCCATGATTGATTTTGGTCCACTTCTTAGTAATCCAAAACTGATATTATTTGGAGCTGCTGCACAATTTGGAATCTTTGCCACTATTGTTATTGCAGTACTCCTTGGGTTCCCATTAAAAGATGCAGCAAGTATTGGAATTATTGGTGCAGCTGACGGTCCCACCTCTATTTTAGTCTCACAAGTGTTACAAAGTAAGTACGTTGGAGCCATTGCAGTTGCAGCCTATTCATATATGGCTCTTGTTCCAATTATCCAACCATTTGCAATTCGTCTTGTTACCACCAAAAGAGCGTGCCATTAGAATGTCTTATTCACCGAAAAGTGTTTCAAGGATGGCGAGATTATTATTTCCAATTATCGTTACGCTTGTTTCAGGATATGTTGCTCCAGCTTCCGTATCACTTGTAGGACTGTTGATGTTGGTAATCTGATAAGAGAATCTAATGTTTTAGGATCTATCAGTGAAACAGCACAGAATGTATTAGCAAATCTTATTACCTTACTTCTTGGAATCACTATCAGTGCCTCAATGAGAGCTGAGCAATTCGTTCGCTATGAAACGCTTCTTATCATGGGTCTTGGTCTTGTTGCTTTCGTGGCAGACACAATTGCTGGTGTATTATTTGCAAAATTATTAAATCTCTTTAGCAAGACCAAAATTAACCCGATGATAGGAGCAGCAGGAATCTCAGCATTTCCAATGTCTGCACGTGTGGTTCAGAGAATGGGGCAACAAGAAGATAGTCAGAACCACCTATTAATGCATGCTGTTGGTGCGAACGTTGCAGGACAAATTGCTTCTGTAGTCGCTGGTGGCGTCGTATTAGGATTAGTTCCTATGATGTTAGTCTAATAATTTAGGAGAATATAGTTATGATACCAACAATTGTAAAACAATCTTTAACACTTATGTGGCAAGGAATGGGTGCAATCTTTTTAGTCATTTTTATCATATATCTCATTCTGCTTTTGTTTCCAAAATTATTCAAAAGTAAATAAAAAAAATTATCTATTGTGTAGTGTGTTTCAATTTGGGAAGAGAAAAAAAGTAGAATGGGATACCCAAATGAAATTGCTCATCTCTGAGTTGTCTTATAGTGTCAATTATTTGTTTTACTTCCCTCTATCTGTACAGACTTTTTTTATTTTTTATTATAATTCCATCATTCACGGAGGCCTTCCTTAATTTGACTTCAGGTTAAGGTTGTTGAAGTCATCCATCCCCACAAATTATCTATTATATGAGGAGATTGAGATGATTAAGTCTAAAAAAGTAACACCCTACATTGTAAATATCTTAAATGGAATGGCTCAGGGGCTCTTTGCGAGTTTTGATTATTGGTCTTATTATCAAGCAATTCGGGATATGGGTGAATTCTTCTCTCATCATTCAAATTGGGCAACTTGCAATGAATATGATGGGGCCATCTATCGGTGTTGGGGTTGCTTTATCTATTGGAGCTCCACCCTTAGCTATCTTTGCTTCTGCTGTGAGTGGAGCTGTAGGGGCTGGAACGTTCCTTTTTGATGGAGGACTCATTGTTAAAGTAATCGTAGGTGAACCGGTTGGGGCATTACTTGCCTCTCTAGTAGGGGCTGAATTAGGAAAGCGAATCAATGGTAAAACGAACGTAGATATTCTTCTCGTTCCAGTTGTTGTCATAGGATTTGGTTCTATAACAGGACTTTTCCTTTCTCCTATTGTTGCCTCCTTCATGAATGTAATCGGATTGTTTGTGAATCAACTGACTTTGCTTTATCCAATTCCTATGGGTATCACAATTGCAGTTACCGTAGGAATGCTCCTTACACTTCCCATTAGTAGTGCTGCTATTTGTATTTCATTGGGAATAAGTGGTCTTGCAGCTGGAGCTGCAACTGTTGGGTGCGCTTCTCAAATGGTCGGGTTTGCTGTCGCCGGTTATAAAGAGAATAAAGTGGGTGGGCTTATTAGTCAGGGCCTTGGAACTAGTATGATTAGTATGCCCAATATTGTTAGAAACTGGCGAATTTGGGTTCCTCCAACACTCACTGCAGGGATCTTAGGTCCATTAGCAACAACCATTTTTAACATGGAAAACAATGCTTCTGGAGCAGGGATGGGAACGAGCGGATTGGTTGGGCAAATAAATACTATTGCTGTAATGGGTGCTAGTGCTTGGTGGAAAATATTATTACTCCATTTTCTTCTTCCCGCTCTTCTTTCCTATCTCATTTCGAACCTGATGAGAAAAAAAGGGTGGATACATGATGGAGATTATCTTATACATTAAGAGAGCTACATGATGTAATGAATTGTGATGTTGGAGGTTTCTTATGTACGAATCTGGAGAAGATTATCTAGAAGCGGTTGTTGCTCTTGAACTTAGTATTGAGAGTGTACGACCAGTAGATGTAGCAAAATTTTTGGGTGTGAGTAAGCCTAGTGTTTCAAGGGCAATGAAGGTATTAGAAGATTATGGTTATATTACTCATGTTCCCTATGGTGCAATCTGCCTCACAGAAGAAGGGAGAAAAAAAGGGAGTGAAATTCTAGGACGTCATACGTTCCTCACCAAATTCTTGGTAGAAATTATTAATGTAGATGCACTCGTTGCTCAAAAAGAAGCCTGTAGAATGGAGCATGTTCTTAGTGAACAGACAATGAATAAATTAAAAACTTTCTATATTTCCTATACAGAAGAGCAACACACATAGTAGTTATTACAACTCATAACAAAAATGACAAACTTAATCAAATAATGATGAATATGTTTCATTGCACTCATTGGTCACCTAGAGAGATAATAAGAATATAACACACTATTCTTGGAGGAAGTGAAAATGAAAAAACTGCTATTTATTACATTAGTAATCTCACTTATTATCTCCCCTCTCTTTGCAACTGGAGAAAAAGAGGAGACAGGTCCAATTACTTTAAAGTTCTGGACACATGAAGACCCAAATAGAACAAGGATTGAAGAGCGCTATATTCAAGAATTTGAAGCTACTCATCCAAATATCAAGATTGAAAGAACTACTCAAGCTTCAACGAAGATTATTGAACTAGTCCAAACAGCATTTGCTGCTAACTCAGGTCCAGATATCTTTAACCTTTCAATCGAGGATGAATATCAATACATCGCTAATGCTCGTGTTGCTCCGATTGATTTAAAGGCTGCTGGGTATGCATCTGAGAAAGATCTTATCGACACCTACACAAAAGGAATGTTAGACCCAGTTACGTTAAATGGAAATATCTATGGTCTTCCTCTAGAACTCACTAACTGGTGTATTTTCATCAATAAGAATGTGTTTAGAGATGCAGGACTTGATCCAGAAAAAGACTACCCAAAAACATGGGAAGAGATGGCTGACGTATCAGAGAAATTAGTAATCAGAGATGGAGATATCTTAACACGTCGTGGATTTGATTTCCGCTATCCTTACTATTTGGTCGCAATGCTCCCAATGGTTGAACAACTTGGTGGACAACTTATCAGTGATGATGGAACAACCGCAATTGTTGGTGAAGAAGCATGGATTAAATTCTTAACCTATATGCAAGAATGGGGTCCAAGTGGAAGAAATCTTGGTTCACCTACCTATAAAAAATGCTCGAAAACTCTTTAACTTAGACAATAATGACATCGCAATGGCTCATACAGGACTATATCAGATTGGAAGAATCAGAGCTGACAATGAAGCTTTCTATGACAGTGGAGAGTGGATGGTCGTTCCTTTCCCAGTCTTTGAAGATGCTAAGAATGATGTAGCTGCTTCATATTATGGTCATTATTACATGGTTAATGCTCAAAGCAGTGAAGCTCATCAAAAGGCTTCTTGGGAATTTATCTCATACATGCTCAGCCATGGTGAAGAATATCTAACTGAAGTCAATATTATTCAACCAACTAAAGCTCTTCTAAATAGTGATACGTACAAGAGTCAACCTTTTAGTGATGTCTTCGCAAAAGACTTTGAAAGAGGACACGTTGTGTATTACGGAGCTTCAAGTAGTGAGTTCCAGACACTCATGAGAAGTGCGGTTGAATCAGTAATGCTTAGTGGAGAAACCCCTCAAAAAGCACTTGCTACTCTTAAAAGAGCTGCCCAAGAATTACTCGACGAAAGTCGCTAAGGCGAAATGTAGACATACTAAGAGACCGATTTTCTCGGTCTCTTAGTGATTATTATAGGAAATAAATATGAAGCATAAGTATATCGGAATCGAAAAAAAAGAGGCACGTTGGGGATTTGCTTTTACTGTTCCAGCTATCCTCTTTTTTTCAGTCTTTAGTTTTTATCCTATCATCAATGCTCTTTATACGAGCTTTTTGATAAAAAAGTATTATCACTAGCACCCCAAATTTTATTAAATTAGGAAATTATCAATACTTATTTACCTCCCCTGATTTTTTTAATTCTATGAGGGCAACTTTTTGTTTTCACTATGGGAACTTTTGTTCCAATAGTAGTATTCTCTCTACTTATTGCAACATTCTTATCTCTTCTTTCTTCTAAAAAAGCACAAGGATTTTTTTCAAATTGCGTTTTATACCCCTGCAGTAATTTCATCTGTTGTAGCTGCAACAATATGGTTACTTATATTTGACCCAAGAGGATTAGGAAACCAAGTCGTAAACTTTCTCACCTTCCAAAATGGAGTTGATCATAAGTGGCTTGCAGATAGAACCATGGTACAACTCGCTACAATGATTGTCTATTTTTGGAAATATATTGGGTACTTTGTTATTCTTTTTATTACAGGACTCGCATCGATTCCTCCAGCTATGTATGAAGCGGCAACGATAGATGGTGCGTCAAAGTGGCAATCATTTTGGAGAATTACTTTACCATTATTAAAACCAACGGTGGTGTTAGTTTCAATTATGGCAATGTTACAATGTCTGAAAACCTTTAGTACTCAATATCTATTTGTTCAAGGAGGCGCTCCAAGAGCTCCGATTGATGTAATTACCTTGAATATTTATACGACTGGAATTAGGTACCAAAGAATTGGAAGAGCTAGTGCAATGAGTATTATTCTTTTTCTAATTATGCTCGTTCTGACATGGTTACAATTTCGCTTCTCAAAAAGCGAAGAAGTTGAATATTAGGAGAGCCCATTATGATGATTCAAGAAAAAGGTAAGCTTAATGCTTCAAGCATAATTACTTGGACAATCCTTATATTTGTCCTTATTTTTACCATTGCACCTCTTCTATTTACCCTAACAAGTTCCTTTATGACAAGAACCCAAATATTAAGAATGCCTTATTCATGGATTCCAGAAACTTTCAATGTAGATAACTATATTAAAGCAATTAAGGAAATGATGGACAGTGGATGTTTGCACGTAATCTTTTTAACTCTCTTATTGTGAGTCTCACTGTTGCGGCTACTACAGTCTTAATTGCCTCTATTACAGGCTATGGGATAGCTAAATTTAAGTTTAAAGGAAGAAACATTATCTTTATGTTGATTATGGCAACTATGATGATCCCATTTGAAGTAATTATGATTCCTCTTTATATGGTAGCTACTACCCTTAAACTACAAGATTCTTATGGTGGGTTGATTATTCCGTTTTTAGTGAGTGCTTTGGTGTGTTTCAGATGAGGCAATATCTTACTACATTCCCCTCTGAGTATTTAGATGCTTCGAGAGTCGATGGGATGGGAGAATTTAGCATATTCTGGCGTATCGTATTTCCTAACTGTGCACCTGTTATTGCAACCCTTTCCATACTCTCCTTTAGAGGTCAATGGGATAACCTTTTATGGCCACTATTGGTAACTCAGTCAGAAAAGATGAAAACAGTTCCACTCTATATTTCTAAGTTTGCAGAAGAGAAACTAACGGATGAAGGGGCTATGATGGCAGTTGCGGTGTTAGCTTCAATCCCAATGTTCCTTCTGTTTGGATTCTTATCTAAATACTTTATTGGTGGATCTGCTGTATACGAATCTAGAAAAGGATAAACATGTGAATAATAGATACCTCTTTATGTTCGATTTAGGAAATGTTGTCCTAGATAATATTGAAACTAGTGAAATGATTGCAGCATACTATGGACTTGATGAACAAGAGTACAAGGCAGATTATCATCATTATGTCTATCCATTAATGAATGGGACTATTGATGCTGCTCTTTATTTTAAACATGTTTCTCAACAGTTTAACGTGGACATACCACCAACTTCATTAGCCACATTCTTTCGGCCAACAATTAATGCCAAAGTGAAAGACTCAATTATCTCGCTAAGAAAGGAAGGACATACTGTAGTCTGTGCTTCTAACACCTATAAAGACCATTATGACATTATTAGAGATATGGGAGTGTTAGATCTTTTCGATTACCACTTTGCTTCTCATGAAATAGGTATTTGTAAACCAGCGCGTCAATTTTTTTGAATACATTCTCAAAAAACAGGCTTTTCTCCTTCTCAAAGTTTTTTCTTTGATGATTTATATGAGAATGTTGAGATGAGTAGAAAAATGGGCATCGAAGGGGTGTGGTTTTATGATGAAGAGGGTATAAGCGCTATTGAAAAACTTGAACACATACTAGTGAAAGTAAAGAATCAGGCATAGTACAACGTATATGTAATATGATTGTGATGAATAAAATAGCAATATCTAGGTAAGTATGGTTATACTAGAGATTATTGGAGGAGAATATGAAAGCCGTCGTCTGTGAAAGTATGGTTCTCCTGAGGGTCTTGTTATATCTGATATTGATAATCCAATCATCAAAGATAATGATGTTCTCATAAAGGTATATGCCACTACAGCCCATATTGGAGATACACGAATAAGAAGAGTAGATCCTTTTCTCGTTCGCCTAATTTTTGGATTACTAACACCAAAGAAGAACTTGGTCCTTGGTATTGAAGTCTCAGGAGTGGTCTCATCAATTGGGGAAAAAGTTTCGAGATTTAATGTTGGGGATGAAGTCTTTGCATTAACGGGTTTTGGTTTAGGAGGATATGCTGAATATATTTCCCTTCCTGAAAAGGTAAAAATGGGACACAAGAAAGGAAAGGTCTTATTGCAATCAAGCCAAGAAATCTTTCGTTTGAACATGCGGCTGCAGTTCCAGCAGGATCTCTTACTGCTCTAAAGAATATACAGAAAGCACACATAAAAAAAGGACATAGCGTATTGATTTATGGTGCATCTGGTAGTCTTGGAACATATGCAATACAACTAGCAACATACTATGGTGCTGAAGTAACTGCCGTTTGTAGTACAAAAATTTTGAACTGGTGAAGTCTCTTGGAGCAACTGAAGTTATTGACTACACCATTACCGATATCTATACGATTAATAGAGAATATGATGTTGTGTATGACGCTGTTATGAAGTTACACAAAAGAATATAAAGAACATAATCCGTAAAAATGGGGTTTTTTGAATAACTCTGGGCTTTCTCCAATCGTTGAAGATGATTTGAATACAATAAAAGAGTTAATAGAACAAGAGAAACTAAGGCCTGTTATAGATAGAATCTACCCTCTTGAAGAAATTCGTGAAGCACATCGCTATGTTGATAGTGGACACAAAGTAGGGAATGTTGCAATTACGGTTCAAACGCTATAATCAATTTGAATAATGATGACATTCCATTCATAAAGTTGCCTCTATACATCATGACAGAACGTACTATAACTCTAATGTATCTCTAAATTGAGATGGCGTCATATTATAAAATCTCCTGAAAAGTTTTGTGAAATACCCAGGAGTAGGGAACCCTGAAAGGGTACACACGTTTGTGATGTTGAGCGAGGGTTTTGGAGTAGTTCAACCGATTTGTTAATTCTATATGCATTAAGATACCCTAAAAAATTTATTTCAGTTACTTCCTTAAACAGCCTTGATAAATGGCCTTCACTTACACCAAGAGCCATTGCCGCCTCTTGCAAGCCAATACTTTTGTTGTAATTCTCTTCAATGTACTTTATTGCGTGATCCACAATATGGTTTTTAGATGGGTTGGGAGTGGAATAATATAGGAAGGGAGAGAATGAGAACCCAATGTAGCCATCTCTTTCTCTTCTTGTGTAATAGCCTCTATCAATTGTTTTAATGAAACGATTAACTCATTATCATCTATAGGTTTCTTTATATAATCTGCTACTTTCAGTTGGATAGCTTGTCTCATGTAAGAGAAATCACTATGACCACTTAATATGATTGCATGAGTTGGATCAGTCTTTGTGAGCATCGTTAATCCATCCTGTCCGGGTAAGCGAATATCGGTGATGATGATATCAGGATTTTTCTCTTTGATTAGATTCTCACCATCAATACCATTCTCTGCAGATCCAATGACAGTAAGATTAAGTTCACTAAATAAAGGATTAGAAACAAGCTCTTCTCTCACTATTTGTTCATCTTCAATAATAACTACACTATAGCTCATCACTCACCTCCTTTTCACTATCATACAATATAATAGTAACCTCTGTCCCGTTTCCAATTTTGGAAAGAATATTAAATGAAGCTTGCTCTTTGTATCTAAGATATAACCTTCTTTGAATATTATAGAGTCCGACGTGGGGGGAATTTTCTTTAGCAATCACTGAGAGCAAAGACGTGTCAAATCCAATCCCATTATCTTTTACTCTAATGATAATAGTGCTATCTACTCTTTTAGCTTCTACCTCAATTATCCATTCTCCCATCTTCATTTCCAAACCGTGAATAATAGCATTTTCGATAAGAGGCTGAATGATAAGTTTCGGTGTATGTACATCCTCAATAGAAGGATCAAGATAGAGAGATGTCTTGAGCTTTTCTCCATAGCGAATATGCTGAATAGTAAGGTAGCTCTCAACAAGGGAGAAGCTTTCTTTGAGTGTAACCTCTGCATCGCGATTATCAATAGCATTTCTAAGGAGTTTTCCAAGACGTACACTAATTTGTTGTATCTTCTCTTGTTTATGAATTTTTGCTAAGGATGTTATTACATTGAGGGTATTGTAGAGGAAATGAGGATTAATCTGAGCCTCTAATGCTTTTCGCTCAGCTTTCTTTCACTTTTGCTTCTTCTTCTCGCGTAAGTTCTAATAAAGAAGCAATCTGTATCACCATCTCGTTAAAAGATGATTCAAGAAGATGAAACTCTCCTATGGAAGATTGAGGAGGAAAGGGAGCTAAATCTCCCTTTTCAACCTTCTTCATTCTTTTTACTAACCGGTCAATAGGAAAAGCAATACTTCTTGAAATATAGAGTGCTATAAAGAATGCAATCATTGTTCCAATGATGAGGATAATTAACACGATGATACCAAACTGATTAAGTGCTTGTTCATATGACAAAGTCTCAGTAATTCCCGCTATATAGAGATTCGTGTTTTTAATGTGTTGTATTGAAATAATTGACCCTTTATTTGTATAAGAGGTCGTGGAAAGTGGAAATGCGATATCTTCTAAAGAAGGGTAGAGGGAAAAGTCCCCATTTTTTCAACAAAAAAAAGAGAACTTACTCTATAATTCTCACTATCAATCAGTAATAGATCAGAAAACCCTAGACCATGTATGATCTCTTCAAATGCTTCTTGATGGATATCTAGGGCCACATAGCCAGAAATATCATTAGATTCATCTCGGATTGCCCTAAGGATATTAAGTAATACAAGGGAATTCGTTTGGGTAAGATAGCGATATTCTGTTGTTATAATCGAAGCATTTTTCTCATTCAATCGATTTACTTCAAAAAGGGAGTAGCGTCATTACTAAAATATCGTACATCGTATTGCGGTGGAAACAGGTGGGTAGAGAGGCGAACTTTTCCGTCTTTTGAGATAGCACTCGCTGTAGCGAGGTAGGTATCTTCACTCATGATAGAAAAAAGTTTTTCATATAGTGATCCACTTGTCTCCTTCTTTCCAGTAATCACTTCTTTTATTTCTTCATCAGTACTTATGAGATATGTTTTATGACGATATTCATCTATGAGAGATTGCATCCTATTTGAAGCAAGGGCAATCGTATTTTCACTTTGTGTAGTGAGAGTATTACGCAAGGCATTAGAACCAAGAGCCACGTATGAAAAGATGAGAATAATCAAGGGAATGAGCATAACAATCAGGAAATAGAATAACAGTCTTGCAAAAAGAGAAGAAAAGTGTATAGAGAATTTTTTTATATTTGCCTTGCTATTCATTGTCCTTGATTGTAGCTAAACTTTTACCATCAATCTATATAAATATATGTGAAAATGAGCTAAAATTAATAATATACACATCTATTGTATAAAATATGCATAAATATTTAATTAAATGATAGCTTAGCTGTTGACATTTTCACAATAGATGTATAAAACAGAAACAATCTATGATTATGAGGTGCCTGTGTTGAAAATGGCAGAATACGAAAAGAACATGAATAACCACCATAACTATGTGAACCATGGTGTGATCTCTCTTCCCAAATCCCAATATATAACCACCTCAATCCTATCTGTAATTATTCTAGTAGTACTAATTATTCTCTAAACCACGGTATACCATTACTGGTGCAGCCGTGGGGAATCTCCTTCACGGCGTTTTGGTGTATCGAAAGAAAGACATAGCGCACCTTATTATTAACGAGAGAGGAGTAGCATATGGATCGTTATACACTAGGTATTTTAGTAAACAACCAACCTGGAGTTTTATCTCGTGTTGTTGGCCTATTTAGTCGCCGTGGATATAATATTGACAGTTTATCTGTAGGAGAAACCGAAACAAAAGAGATTAGTAGAATCACTATTGTTGTTACAGGGGATCGACAAATTGTTGAACAGATCGAAAAGCAGGTAGAAAAACTTCACGATGTAAAAAGCGTAATAGAACTCACCTTACAAGGATCTATCCAAACTGAACTCGTCCTTGTCAAAGTAAACACTACCCCAAAGACCAGAGCTGCAGTTGTGGAACTCTCTGAAATCTTTAAAGCCAAAATAATGGATGTAACAGAGAGTACCTTAACAATGCGTATCACTGGAACAGCCGATAAAGTCTCTACATTCCTACACCTTGTAACACCATATGGGATTACAGAACTTGTTCGAACAGGGATTACTGCAATGGAACGAGGCTCACAAGCAATGGTGAGCAAAAAATAAGAGTTTTAATTTTGAACTAAATAAGGAGTATTTTGTTATGAGCACTATGTATTATGAAAGTGATGTAGATGTAAGCGTGTTGAAGAGCAAGAAGATTGCAATAATTGGCTATGGTAGCCAAGGACATGCACATGCCTTGAACCTATTTGAATCCGGGTTTGATGTAACTGTTGGATTATATAAAGGGTCCCCTTCTTGGTCTTTAGCAGAAGAAGCTGGATTGAAAGTCTCGACTGCAAAAGAAGCAGCAGCCGCTTGTGATGTAATTATGATGCTCGTAAATGACGAGAAAGCTGGCTCAATTTATCAAACAGATATTCTTCCTGGACTTGAAAAAGGAAACTATATCGCTTTCGCTCATGGCTTTAATATTCATTTTGGACAAGTAGTCGCCCCTTCTGATGTCAATGTTATTATGATAGCTCCTAAAGGACCTGGTCACACAGTAAGAAGTCAGTTCCAAGAAGGCAAAGGAGTCCCATCTCTTGTTGCTGTACACCAAGACCCATCAGGAAACTCAAAAGAAGTTGCCCTAGCATATGCTGCAGGACTTGGAGCCGGTAGAGCAGGTATCTTTGAAACATCATTCAAAGAAGAGACTGAAACAGACCTCTTTGGTGAACAAGCAATACTTTGTGGAGGTGTTTCTGCTCTAATTAAAGCCGGATTTGACACATTAGTAGAAGCTGGTTACCAGCCAGAGATGGCATACTTTGAATGTTGTCATGAAATGAAACTTATTGTAGATCTTATCAACCAAGGTGGTCTCTCGTACATGCGTTATTCAATAAGTGATACTGCAGAATATGGTGACTATGTAAGTGGAGAAAGAATCATCACAGATGATACCAAAAAAGAGATGAAAAACGTTCTTACAGAAATTCAAAATGGAACATTTGCCCGTAATTGGCTTCTAGAAAATCAGGTAAAACGACCTTTCTTTAATGCAAAAAGAAGAATTGAAAGTGAAAGCTTACTTGAAACAACAGGAAAAAGATTAAGAAAATTAATGAGCTGGTTGAAAAAGAACTAATTACTAAAAATAAGAGAGGGAACGACTATGGCGAGAGAAATTGCAATCTTTGACACAACATTACGAGATGGAGAACAAGCTCCTGGGTATAGTATGAATCTTGAACAGAAGGTTCGATTTGCTAAGCAGCTAGAACTTCTAAAAGTTGATGTCATCGAAGCTGGATTTGCTATTGCAAGTCAAGGAGATTTTGAGGCTGTAAGGGCAATAGCTGCTGAAGTAAAAAATTCTACTATAGCCTCCCTCTCTAGAGCTTTAACCAAAGACATAGATAGGGCATGGGAAGCTGTGAAGCTTGCTCATAGACCTAGAATACACACATTTATTGCAACAAGTGCCCTTCATCTAGAATACAAATTAAAAATGAGTCAAGAAGATGCATATACTCAAGCCGTAAATATGGTGAAATATGCAAGAAATCTCGCACCTGAAGTAGAATTCTCTGCAGAAGATGCAACCAGGAGCGATAAAGATTATCTATGTCGCGTAGTTGAAGGGGTAATTAATAGTGGTGCCACTATTATTAATATCCCCGATACTGTAGGTTATACTACACCAGAAGAGTTTGGTTCTATCATTAGTTATATTATGAACAATGTTCCTAATATTGATAAGGCAAAACTCGCCGTTCATTGTCATAATGACCTCGGTCTTGCTGTAGCTAATACGCTTGCAGGACTAAAAGCAGGTGCAAGTCAAGCTGAATGTACTATCCTTGGAATAGGTGAAAGAGCTGGAAATGCATCCATTGAAGAATTGGTGATGGCGATAAGAACTAGAAATGAGGTCTATGACTATTCTTATAATCTTGACACAACTCAATTGTATAATACAGCACGATTGCTCTCTAATATTACAACAGTTCCTATTGCCCCTAACAAAGCAATTGTTGGAGCTAATGCATTCGCTCATGAATCAGGTATTCATCAGCATGGAATGCTTGCTAACTCACTCACCTATGAAATTATGACACCTTCTTCCATCGGACTTAAAAAAAACAACGATGGTGTTAGGAAAACACTCAGGACAACATGCATTTAATCACCGAATGAAAGAACTTGGTTATGCATTAGATGCTCATATGGGTGCAAAACTCTTTAATGATTTTAAAAATATTGCAGATAAGAAAAAAGAGATTACCGATAGAGATCTCATTGCACTCATGGAAAGTGGAACTCAAAGTGGACCACAAATATATGAACTCGATAATTTTGTTGTTAACAGTGGGAATCTCATGACTAGCACAGCATGTGTAACATTGAGAAGAAACAACAAGAAGATACAAGCCGTTGAAATGGCAACAGGCCCAGTATATGCCTGTTTTAAAGCTGTTGAAAAAATCATAAAACACTCCTATGCCCTTGAAGATTACCAACTTCGCGCAGTGACTGAACATAGAGACGCTCTTGGAGAAGTCCTTGTGAAAATTAGCGATGGGAATGGGGAATTTAGAGGTCGCGGTGTTTCAACCGATGTTATAGAAGCCTCTCTTCTAAGTCTTATCAGCGCTGTTAACAGAATGATTGAAGTAGAAGAAACCCATGCTCAACATATAAGTGCTTCCCAAGCAGCCGGAAAAAAGCAAAAGAGTGGGTCTCTTTAAGTGAAGCAGAACTGATGAAAGATATGAAAGTGAATGGAACGGTGCAAGAAGAAGTAGAAGTGGGAGAAAAACGTGGAATATAAAAACAATCTTACAATAGAAGTATTTGACTCAACGCTCCGTGACGGAGCACAAGGTGAAGGGATTAGTTTCTCAGTACTTGATAAATTAAAAATTGTGCAACTACTTGATTCTCTTGGTGTTGATTATGTAGAAGCAGGAAACCCTGGATCAAATCCAAAAGATTTGGAGTTTTTTCAGGAAGTTAAATCATTAACACTCAATCATGTAAAACTTGTGGCCTTTGGAGCAACAAGAAGAAGAAATAGTAGTGCTTCCCAAGATGCCAATATCCTTTCTCTCGTTAAAGCTGATACTGAGTGGGTCTCAATCTTTGGTAAAAGCTGGGATTTTCAAGTTACCGATATTATTAAAACAACACTTAAAGAAAACTTGAATATGATAAGAGATACCATAGAGTATCTAATAAGCGAAGGGAAAAAAGTCATTTTTGATGCAGAACATTTTTTTGATGGCTACATTGAAAATAAGAAATATGCAATGCAAAGTATCATAGAAGCTGCAAAAGCTGGAGCCAAAAGCATTGCACTATGTGATACCCGAGGAGGAGTCATTCCTTCAGTTATTGCACGCGCTACGAAAGATGTCGTTGATCTATTGAAAGAAGATTATCCTGATATAATAATTGGAATACATACCCATAATGATGCTTCTTGTGCTGATGCAAATTCTCTCGTGGCCGTAGAAATGGGTGCACGACAAGTCCAAGGAACATTAGTTGGAATTGGAGAAAGGTGTGGGAATGCTTCCTTGGCAACACTTATCCCAACTCTTCAAGTGAAAATGGGATTTGAAGTATTAACAGCTGATCAGTTAGCTTCTCTCACCCTTATATCCCACTCAGTGGCAGAAATTTCAAATATATCCATACCTCATGGAACACCTTATATTGGAAGAAGTGCATTCGCTCATAAAGGGGGAATGCATATTGATGGAATATCAAAAGACCCCAGATCATTCGAACACATAAAGCCAGAAACAACAGGAAATGAGAGAAGGCTATTAATGAGTGAAGTATCAGGTAGAGCAACTATACTTCGTAGAATTCAAAAATATGCACCTCACCTTGACAAAGATGCACCGATAACAAAAAAATCATTGACTCATTAAAACAACTAGAGATGAGTGGATACCAATTTGAAGGGGCAGAAAGTTCTTTTGAACTAATTATTGCCAAAAATCTTGGGAAATACATCCCTTATTTCACTCTTGATCATTATAAAACATTTGGTGAGATGCCTACCCATGGTGAGATAGAAACAAGCCATACTGCTGTAGTAAAAGTATTCGTCAATAAAGAAAGTGCCATAGAAGTTGCACAGGGAGATGGTCCGGTCCACGCACTTGATAAAGCCCTTAGAAAAGTATTAGAAAACTTTTATCCACAGCTCTCTTTGATACACTTAAGTGACTACAAAGTTCGTGTATTAGATTCAATGCAGGCTTCAGCCGCAAAGGTGAGAGTACTCATTGAAACAACCGATGGAGAACATACATGGTCTACCATGGGGGTCTCTACAGACTTAATAGAAGCTAGTTGGATGGCACTTGTCGATTCAATTGAATATAAATTAATGAAAGAAGGGGTAATTCCTTCTACTCATCATACCAAAGGAGATACTGTATGAGCATGACCATGAGTCAAAAGATTCTTGCACAACACGCCGGTTTAGAAGAGGTGCGTAGTGGACAACTGATTATGGCAAATCTTGATTTAGTATTAGGCAACGATATCACGAGCCCTGTAGCAATCAACGAATTTAAGAAATTTGGAATTGACCAGGTCTTTGATAAAAAGAAAGTTGCACTTGTTCCAGACCACTTTGCACCGAACAAAGATATTAAAGCGGCAATGCAATGTAAGGCAATGAGAGAATTCGCTCATGACAAAGAGATTGAACACTATTTCGAAATAGGTCAAATGGGAATTGAACATGCCCTTCTTCCAGAACAAGGTCTTGTCAATGCGGGAGACCTCATTATTGGAGCTGACTCCCACACCTGTACTTACGGTGCTCTTGGGGTGTTCTCAACGGGTGTTGGTTCAACCGACATGGCAGGTGCTATGGCAACAGGCAAAGCATGGTTTAAAGTACCAACAGCTATGAAATTTCACTTAACTGGATCTCTTGGTACATGGGTCTCTGGAAAAGATGTGATTCTTCACATTATTGGAATGATTGGAGTTGATGGTGCCCTTTATAAGTCAATGGAATATAGTGGCCCAGGCTTGCAAAGCCTCACTATTGATGACAGATTCACCATGTGTAACATGGCTATTGAAGCTGGAGCAAAGAATGGGATATTCCCAGTTGATGATATTGCCCTTCAATACCTTAAAGACCATAATAAAAAGACACCTGTTATCTTTGAAGCAGATGAAGATGCTGAATATGAGGAAATATATGAAATTGATTTAAGTAGTATTAGACCAACAATTGCATTTCCTCATCTTCCTAGTAATACACGTACAATCGATACCATCAAATCAGATGAAATCAAAATCGACCAAGTTGTTATTGGTTCTTGTACCAATGGAAAGCTCAGTGATCTTAGAGTTGCTGCTGGGATATTAAAAGGGAAAAAAGTGGCATCAGGTGTGAGAGCCTCGTATTTCCTGCTACTCAACAAATATATCTTGATGCTATGGAAGAAGGTCTTTTAAAGATATTTGTTGAAGCTGGAGTTGCAGTAAATACTCCAACATGTGGGCCATGTCTTGGTGGACACCTTGGTATATTAGCTGACAAAGAGAGAGCGATTGCAACAACAAACAGAAACTTTGTCGGACGAATGGGACATCCTGGAAGTGAAGTATATCTCGCGAGCCCTGCAGTTGCAGCAGCAAGTGCACTCACTGGCTACATCACTAACCCAGAATCACTTAAGGAGAATAACTAAATGAACGCACATGGAAAAGCTTTTAAATATGGTGATAACGTTGATACAGATGTGATCATCCCAGCTCGTTATTTAAATACATCAGATGCAAAAGAGTTAGCAAGTCATTGCATGGAAGACATCGATCAGGAATTTGTAAAAATGTTAAGGTTGGGGATATCATGGTTGCTAATAAAAATTTTGGATGTGGGTCCAGCCGTGAACATGCTCCATTAGCAATTAAAACCTCTGGTATTAGTTGTGTGATAGCTTCGAGTTTTGCCCGAATTTTTTATCGTAACTCAATTAATATTGGTCTTCCTATTTTAGAATGTCCTCAAGCAATAGAAGGAATCAAAAGTGGGGATGTGCTCAATGTTGATTTTAGCACAGGAGAAATTTGCAACGAAACAACTGGTGCTTGTTTTAAAGCAGAACCATTTCCTCCCTTCATCCAAGAGATGATTGCAGCAGATGGCCTTGTGAATTATTTAAAAAAAGGGATGAACACATGAAATTGAAGATAGCGGTAATTCCAGGTGATGGCATTGGGCCAGACATAGTGAGCGAAGGGTTAAAGGTACTAGGAGAAGTGGCAATGGCTTTTGGACATCGCCTCGATTTTTCTTTCTACCTTGCAGGAGGGGCTGCCCTTGATGCAATGAATATTCCTTTGCCAGAATCAACTGTACTTGGTTGTAAAGATTCGGATGCGGTTCTTCTTGGTGCAGTAGGTGGCCCTGCGTGGGATCACCTAAGTGGAGAATTACGACCAGAACAGGCTTTATTAGGATTAAGAGGTGCTTTAGGACTCTTTTGCAACTTGCGCCCTGCAATATTATATCCACAACTATCCTCAGCGTGCCCTCTAAAAGAAGAACTCATTGAAGGTGGCCTTGATATCATGGTCGTAAGAGAACTTACCGGTGGAATCTATTTTGGTAAAGAGAACTCAGTAGTGATGGAAAGAGTGCATACGATACTATGCAATATAGTGTAAGTGAAGTAGAACGTATTGCAATCAAAGCATTCGAAATTGCGATGAAAAGAGAAAAAAGAGTAGTGAGTATCGATAAGGCAAATATCTTAGAATCCTCACGTCTTTGGAGAAAGACCGTAGAAGAGGTTGCAACTAGATATCCTGAAGTCACTCTATCTCATATGTATGTAGATAATGCTGCGATGCAATTAGTGAGAAATCCTCGCCAGTTTGATGTAATTGTTACTACAAACATGTTTGGAGATATCATAAGTGATGAAGCGAGTATGATAACAGGAAGTATTGGAATGCTTCCATCAGCCTCATTAAAAGAGGATGATTTTGGAATGTATGAACCTATTCATGGTTCTGCTCCTGATATCGCAGGGCTCGATAAAGCAAATCCTATTGCAACAATTTTATCTGTTGCAATGATGTTACGTCATTCATTTCATTTGGAAGAAGAAGCTCTCTCTATTGAGAAAGCGGTATCTGCAGTGTTAGAAAAAGGGTATAGAACAGGTGATATCTTCTCCAAGGGTATGAAATTGATAGGTACAAAAGAAATGGGGTCATTAATAGCCCAGGAAATTGTTAATACAAATAAAAATAGAACGTAATAGGTGAGGAGAAAAGAAGATGAGTGAGCAATTAGTATATTTTGATGGTGAATATGTTCCAATGAGTGAAGCAAAGATCCCTGTTCTTGATCATGGACTCCTTTATGGAGATGGTATTTTTGAAGGAATCAGAGCATATAATGGAAGAGTCTTTAAATTAACAGAGCACTTGAAAAGATTTTTCAGTGCAGCCAAAGCCATTCGTCTTACACTCCCCCTTACCTTTGAAGAATTAGAAGAGGTAGTCCTTACTTCATGTAAAAAGAATAATATTGTAGATGGCTATATTCGACTTGTATGTACTCGTGGTGCAGATGGGCTTGGCCTCTACCCAAAACCAGGGTCTCACCTCCTCGACTTTTTGTATAGCAGGGCAAGTAGCCCTCTATCCAGAACAGGCCTATATTGATGGATTAAAAGTTATTACAAGCAGTTACAGAAGAAATAAAGCTACTATAGTTGATCCACAAATAAAAAGTCTTAACTACCTAAATAACATTTTAGCTTCAATTGAAGCACATCGTTATGGTGCTGATGAAGCTCTTATGCTTAATGAAGAAGGGATTGTCACCGAGTGTACTGGGGATAATGTGTTTATGATAAAAGATTCTGTGATTTATACCCCTCCAGCATATCTTGGTGCTTTAGATGGAATTACAAAGAAAGCAGTTATTGTTATAGCAAAAGAAGCAGGCTATGAAGTAAAAGAAGAACCCTTTACTCACTTTAACCTACTGAATTGTGATGAAGCATTCCTTACAGGAACTGCTGCTGAACTTATCGCTCTCACAATTCTTGATGGACAGATGATAGGAAATGGAAAAGCTGGAGAAATTACGACAAAATTGTTGGCTCTTTTCCGTGAGTATACAAAACAACCAGAGAGTGGGAGTCAGATATGAGAAGTAAAAATATGACAAGTGGAATAGATAGAGCTCCACATAGATCTTTACTAAAAGCATTAGGACTTACCGATCGAGAAATCAACGGTCCATTAATTGGTATTGCAAACTCGGCAAATTCAATTATTCCTGGGCATGTACATGTGAACAGAGTTGTCGATGCTGTAAAAGCCGGCATTAGATTAGCTGGCGGAACTCCCTTAGATTTTGGCGTAATTGGAGTATGTGATGGACTTGCTATGGGGCATACTGGAATGAAGTACTCTCTAGCGAGTCGGGAATTAATTGCAGACTCAATTGAAATCATGGCAACAGCTCATCCTTTTGATGCAATCGTGATGGTTCCCAATTGTGATAAAATAGTGCCTGGAATGCTCATGGCAGCAGCTCGCATCAATATCCCCACAATCTTTGTCTCAGGAGGCGCAATGCTTAGCGGCCATGTCCCTGGAGATAACAAAGGGTGCGGGATTGACCTTACTACAGTATTTGAAGCTGTAGGCGCTGTGAATGCAGGAAAGATGGGAGAAGAAGAACTTTTAGAAATTGAGAATTCAGCATGTCCTACATGTGGATCTTGCTCTGGGATGTTTACAGCAAACAGCATGAACTGTTTAACAGAGGCTCTTGGAATGGGTCTTCCTGGAAACGGAACGATCCCTGCTGTATATGCTGAGCGTGATCGATTAGCAAAAGAAGCTGGCTATAAGATAATGGATCTATTAGAGAAGAACATTACTCCTTCTGACATAATGACTCAAAAAGCATTTGAGAATGCTCTCGCTGTAGATATGGCACTTGGTTGTTCTACTAACTCTATGCTCCATCTTCCTGCTATTGCTCATGAAGCTCATGTGAATTTAGATATATTTATGGCAAATGAAGTGAGTTCCCGAACTCCTAATTTGTGCCATTTAGCTCCAGCTGGTCCTTATCATATTGAAGATTTGTATAGAGCCGGTGGCGTGATGGCAGTAATGAAAGAATTGGATAAAAAAGAACCTTATCAATAGAGAATGTATAACAGTAAGTGGCGACACTATTGAGAGTCAGGTATCTAAAGCAAGGAACTATGATTCTGAAGTAATTCGACCTATAGATAATCCCTATAGTGCTACTGGTGGTATTGCAGTATTAAGAGGCAATCTTGCACCAGATGGTGCTGTGGTAAAACGAAGTGCTGTTGCCCCTGAAATGCTTGCTCACACAGGTCCTGCTCGTGTGTTCGAATCAGAAGAAGAAGTAAGTGCAGCAATAAAGATGGGGAAAATACATAAAAAAGATGTGATTGTTATCCGCTATGAAGGTCCCAAAGGAGGACCTGGAATGAGAGAGATGCTAGGGCCAACATCAGCAATTGCTGGTATGGGACTCGATAAGGATGTTGCTCTTATTACAGATGGAAGATTTAGTGGAGCAACTCGTGGAGCAAGTATTGGACACGTTTCTCCTGAAGCAGCAGAGGGAGGACCTATCGCATTCGTTGAAGAAGGAGACCTCATTGAAATTGATATCAACAAAGGAATCTTGAATCTTTAGTTGATGAAGATGTCATCGAAAAGAGAAAGAAGGGATGGACGAAGAAAGAAGCCCCGATTACTACAGGCTACCTTGGACGGTATGCTAGGATGGTGACAAGTGCTTCTACTGGGGCCGTATTCGCTGATTAACTCACTCATATGGAGGTGAAAATATGAAATTAAGTGGAGCAGAAATAATTATTGCATGTCTCAAAGAACAAAAAGTAGATACTGTGTTTGGATTCCCAGGTGGAGCTGTTTTACATATATATGATTCGTTATACAAACATCGACATGAGATTACGCACATATTAACTAGTCATGAACAAGGGGCTTCACATGCGGCTGATGGGTATGCCAGAGTTACTGGGAAAGTCGGTGTTGTGTTTGCAACGAGTGGACCTGGAGCTACCAACCTTGTTACAGGACTTGCTACAGCTTATATGGATTCTATTCCCGTCGTAGCAATCACAGGTAACGTCCCCACAAAACTGCTTGGGAAAGATAGTTTTCAAGAAGTAGATATTAGTGGAATTACTATGCCTATCACAAAGCACAATTATATTGTCAAAGATGTAAAGGACCTCGCTTTACGATTAGAGAAGCATTCGATATCGCACGAAGTGGTAGACCTGGACCTGTCCTTATTGATGTTCCTAAAGATATCACGAGCGACATATGTGAATATAAAGAAGCCGAAATTGATTTTTATCCCTCCTTTAAGAGTAACTACACGACAAAGGACCTAGAAAAAACTATAAAGATGATTAAAGATGCTAAAAAACCAATGGCTTACGTTGGTGGGGGAGCAATCTTAGGTAAAGCACAGGCTGAATTAAAACAATTCCTTGATGATTTTGACATGCCGGCAGGAGTCTCTCTCATGGCTTATGGAGCAATAGATAGTCAAGATCCCCGCTATTGTGGAATGATAGGAATGCATGGAAGTCGGCTTAGCAACATTGCAGTTACTAATTGTGATCTTCTTATAGTCATAGGAGCTCGTTTTAGCGATAGAGTAGTGAGTAAAGCAAGTGAATTTGCAAAAAAGCAAAAATACTCCACATCGATGTAGACCCAGCTGAAATAAACAAAAATATAGGGACTCATCATCATCTCATAGGAGATGTAAAAGATATTCTTGCAAAACTCAATTCAATGCTTCCATCTCCTATCTCTCACAAATCATGGATGGCTAACATAGATGAATGGAAAATTGAACACAAGATGAGAATTGCAGGAGAGACATTGCGTCCTTACGAAGTTCTCACAGCTCTTACAGAAGTTGCCCCACCAGAGACAGCAATTGTAACAGAAGTTGGACAACATCAGATGTGGGCTGGCCAATTCTACCGTCATACTCCAGTAGGGAAATTCCTCACTTCTGGAGGATTAGGTACCATGGGCTATGGAACTGGAGCTGCAATTGGAGCACAATTTGGAGCACCTCATAGACGTGTCGTAAATGTAGCTGGAGATGGTTCTTTTAAAATGAATTGTAATGAACTTGCTACAATTGCACGTTATCAAATCCCTGTGATTATCCTAATCATGAACAATCATACTCTTGGAATGGTTCGTCAATGGCAAACCTTCTTCTATGATAATAGATATGCAGAAACAACACTTGACACAGAACTCAACTGGGTAGCTCTTGCACAAGCGTATGGAGTGAAAGGGATGAAACTAACTACAGCGGATGATCCAAAGAAGGTACTTCAAGAAGCTTTTGATCTTAATGCGCCAGTGGTTATTGACTGTGAGATTCCAATAGACAACAAGGTATTTCCAATGGTTGCACCAGGAACCTCAATCGAAGAAATGATTGATGAAGTCTTAGAATAAGAAGTCAAAGAAGGATATATAAAAAAGGTGATTCCCACTCAGGAATCACCCTTTTTTATGG
>LQAH01000046.1_pt1 | contig 63543 bp, 70 predicted proteins | sample 1535791 | NCBI WGS metagenome assembly LQAH01 (sample SAMN04331585, study PRJNA305678) | bioreactor metagenome | isolation source: bioreactor_4 inoculated with Wadden Sea sediment 2nd replicate of a... | place: Germany:Bremen
AACTGTTCACGCGACATGCGATTGGCAATCGCCATCAACTGATAACAAGCGTCACTGTGAAGCGGTATCTGCATAAGACGCAAAGCATCTTCATGAGTTAAAGAAACGAATTCGTCCGCTTTTTTAAAGATATCAACCAGTCTGGAATCGTTTATGGAAGAGCAACTCAAGTCGCTGGTTTGGTCTGGAAACTCGAACATGGAAAGTTGTTCCTTTCGTCAGAGGCGCGGTATTTAGCCTGTAGAGGATGACATACAATATTGGCAACCAGAAAACAATTCAACAAAGGATATCACAACCACGTGAAAATACAGTAATACTGAGTTTTTCTATCCCCGCGTCAGTGACAGCTCACCAAACACTAACCAGACACTGACAGGTTTCTGACTTTGAACTCTTAGGATTCTGCCGGACGAACGACCGCGAAGAACTGTTTTGGGAGGAAGAGATGCGTTTATACCCGACAACCAACGGCTCGGAGTTACGACAATTATCCAGGCAACTGTGCATTGAAGTATGCCCCTTTTATAATGGTGGAACAGAGCAGTGTAAAATCAACCAGATAACCATTTCAGGCGCGCGCAGGGAGTTTGTCGTTCCGATGAATACGATGGCTGTCCAACCTACCTGGGTTATCTGTTGAGGCGATCGCGCTCACTGCGCAACGATCACGACTGGCTGGACAGCATCGACTGACCGCCTTAATCACCGTCCATATAACGTTGCAACCTGCGCCCGACAAAAAGCCCTGCAGAGGCTCCGACAACAGCCGCGAGATAGGACCCCATCACCCCGCCGGGAGCCCCAAGGACCATCCGCCCCAACTCCCCAGCAATACAAACAATCAGAACAATCGGCCTGAAAGACATATCTCAAATCCTTCACTTCGTCGGGTGAAAATTAACACTCAATAGACCACAGGATATAATCATGACGGCAGATGATCAAGAATAACGATTTCCGGTTGCCTTTTCGAGCCTGATAGCGTATATAGTACAGCCCATGCGCCCGTGGCTCAGCTGGATAGAGCGTCGCCCTCCGGAGGCGAAGGTCACAGGTTCGAATCCTGTCGGGCGTGCCAATAAAATCAAAGGCTTAGCGATTACTCGCTACGCCTTTTTTGTTTGTGTGCCCAAATTTTAAGAGAACGACCTTTGCCTCAAGAAATGGACTACATTCCAGCAGGTAGCGGTCATCTCATTTTGACTCTTGCCTTTTCTGGGCATGGCATTTGTGTAATTTTCACAACATATTACGAAATGAATCATGCCAAGAGTTTTCTACATCAAACGCGCTCGCGATTCAATCACGCCAAACGACCTTTTCCATAGAAACTCTTCTTTTCTGTAACATTCATTGTACGGTTTAAATATCCATTGCCAACCTTTGGGTAAAAGTTGGCCCCGGACTAACCTGTCTTGGCAAAAAGGCTATAGCTACAGGATAGCTTTGGGGTATTTATAAAAGTTCGAGAACCGCTATGATAAATGGGATAAGGCCAACACCCCAAACCTGAAATCTCCACCTTTTACAAATCCTCCAAACGCGAGACACACCAATATCCCACTTATGGCTACCTGAATATTCAGCGATTTCTGATGCTGGGCAAGCTTTGTCCATGGTGCCATGTGAACAATTGCCTCAAAGCCTGTTACGAGCAATATCGCAAACAGGCCCCCCGCAATAACACTCAATCTAAATGCTGATTTTTCCGCCTTCTCTGCCTCTTGGGTCGATTTAGATAGGTTGAAAGCTGTTTGCTCTGCATCATTGGCACGTTGCAGGGCGGCCGCAGCAGTTTCTTCGTGATCTTTTAGAGCCTGCTTTACGACATCAAGCTCTTGACTGACCAAGGAGAGGGCATGTCCCGCCTCTTCTTGCTCAGTTTTGTATTGCTGTCGCTCTTTTTCGAGAGCGCTAGTTTCGACTTCTCTCTGCTGCTGTTCCTTTTTTAATCGTATTTCAAGAGCGGTTTTTTCTTCCAGCAAGTGCTTGTTTTCTTCTACAAATGCAATTTCAACCTGTTCCTCGAACTGAGTATCGTTTTCTGTTGTCCGCAACCGATCTAACAGCAAATCGTTTGACATCATTTTGAAGGCCGTTTGTTCAGGCATGTTCTTATATGTTGCCAGCACCCGAATCATTTTAGAGCACGCTTTACCTCCACCACTCCCGATGGCCCTAAACTCAGGAAGAGCAAAGGTTTCTGCAAAAGCATCCTCGAAGCTCTGGCTTGGGGGGATAAATGGGCGGAGAATTTGCCAGAAAATGTTGGGCAATAGAACACAGGCTCTTTGACCATTCCTTTTTGAGGTCTCCCAATCAAAGCGGAAGAGAGAATAGTCGCATGTAATGATAAGGCTCCTGCATCAAGGGTCGTTTTAGCATCACTACGAAGTCGCCGCGCCTGTTCTAATATTGTGGCATCATGCATTATTGGTTCATAGCCTTTATCCCCTCGGCCTATCTTTTCAAGGAACTCCTTGTATTCATGGTATAGATCAATTTGTTTCTGAGTATACTCTTCGTTTTTATGCGGACGGTATACCTTGATTTCCTTCACCTCTAAGAGCTGATCAAAGTGCTCGTAAGGGCGTAAAAACTCATCCACATCAAGAGCTTTTCCAGCGTTGCTTTCATGAAATTTCTGTTCAATTCCAGAGAGGTTTCGAGAATCCGCAGCGGCTTTACTTAAAGATCGAGTCCAGGTTCGAGATCTGAGAATATCTGCATGATGACCAATTGTTCTCAGCATTTCTTGCCCTGTTGCCTCATGGTATCGAAGCTTGAAAGGGATGTTGTTTTCGGAGATAGCGGACAGGAGGTCGCGAGAAACCTGCACCTGAGAATTGTAATGTAAATCCAATATGCCAAATAGGAAATTAGTATCAAGGAAGATGGTCAGTTCTTTGAGCTGAGCTTGCAGCCGCTTGGCCAAATCTTCGGGAACCTCCAGTGTATAAAAGTTGAAAGCACCGTCAGCAAGCTGAATAACATACGCTGAGCGGTCCTGATCTGTCCCGACCTTTACAAAAAAATCTGGGATAGCACGGGCTGCAAGCGAGTGTAGCTCCGGAGGAAGTTCATCAATGATTGATTCACGCAGGATTGTAGATAGGCTAGTTTCATACTCAGTATCGGTTTTGATAGAAGGATCTAGTAGCGCGGCAGCTTGGATGCCATGCCGCCGAAATGTACGTGATAAATAACGTCGCAAAACGGTCCATGCAGGGTCAAGGGGGAGTTCTGGGTAGGTTGTGCTTAATTCGTCGAACCAGTGCTCTTTGACACGAGCTTCTATGTGTCGAGCATTTTCCGACCGCTCACGGATCTCTTCCGATGCTTCCTGGCTGAGAACATAGTTAGTACCAGCCGCCCTGGTTACGATTTCATTTTTTTCAAGTGAATAAAGGGCGCTGTCAAGCTGGTGCTCCGGTATGTTTAACCCCAAAAAGATTCTATTTTTTACTAAAACAACCTGGTGATTCAAAGTGCGTTTCAGGAAACTCTATCAGGCACAAAGTGATGAGGCCGCGCAACGTTGCTTGTGGATCACCGGTTTTGGCAACGGCAACAAAGTTACACATCTGCTCAAATGCGCGGCTAAAACTGCTTGCAGATATGCGATCTGTCTGGTCTTCCCTCATAATTCCCTCCCACGACTCTTTTGATAAAATAGCTTTATGCTTAAAGCGCCAAAATACAATTATATGTTCATTGATCTCTACACCCCCCTATTTTGGGGTGAGTCACAAGCGCCCGGTTGACCGAGCGAGTAATTGAATAGAATTCAGTATCCTAGACACGACTGCCTTTGTCAAAACTTTGAGCATTCTGCTCACAGAAAACATTTTTGGGGTTTTCAATAATCGAAAAATCACTTTGCCAAGGACAAATCATTATAATCGGTCAATTTGCATAAATAGTGACCTAATTTTTATCCGTCCACCCCTCAAGCCGGAGTGGTGCTTTTCTTCTGGACAGGTGAGGAGCGACACCAGTCTTAGTCCAAGCCAACATTCCTGCAAAGGTTAGCCACCGGCCTCTATTTTATTTGACCAGACGTAACCTCATCATCCGGTACAAACTCCACCAGATCCTCTACTCGACAACCGAAAAACGCACACAACTTCCCAACATTATCCGTCGTCGTGTTGTAACCACGCTGATTCAGAATCCGTGAAATTGTAGGCCGAGCAACATTTGCCCCTTCAGCCAACTCAGCAATAGTCAATCGCCGCCCTTCTCTGAATTCCCAATCGGATATTAATTTTTTTCAAGTGAAAACGAATCACTTCAACCTCCTTTTCAAAGCTACATCATAGCTCAAAACACAACCTCTTTCACGCTCAATTTGAATCATATTTGAAACATATAAATCCAAAATGACACAAAAAGCACAAATACGACTTGAACGATCGAATGGCCTATATATGATTCATATAAATCACAAAAGACTCTTATCGTTTCTTTTCGGCACAGAGTCAATTCACTTAAAGGAGAACTATCATGGAACAACAACCCTACATGACAACAGAAGAACTGGCAAAACGCTTACGCTACGACGCTCACTATATCCACACAGCATTGAAGGATGCTGTGTGGCTTGAAGGAATTCATTACATCCGCTCCTTCTGGCGTCGCCGTGTCCTCTATATCTGGGAAACCATAGAACAGGACATGGTCAAGGTTTCCATGGAGCAGAAACCGTCAATTCCGATGGCGAATGGAGGTGTATGCTATGGGTAGTGTGAGAACCAGAAATAGTCAGCTTTTTTTCGATTTCCGCTTTAAAGGAATCCGATGTCGCGAACAAACCTTACTTGAGGACACCCCCAAGAATCGCAGTAAGTTGGAAACCTTCATGGCTCAGATTGTCCGGGAGATCAAGTCGGGAACATTTCAGTATGAGAAATACTTCCCGGACAGCAAGAACCTTGAGCGTGTCCATAAAGAGCCGACAGTCAAACAAGTTGTTCAGCCTCTGCGAAAGATGGAATCTCCGCTGTTTAAGAATTTTGCTGAAGAATGGTTTCTGGAGAATGAGATCGCTAGAAGATCAGTTATCAGGAAACAATTCGGGGGACACTTGATAAACATCTTATCCCCCATTTCGGAGAAAAAGAAGTCGGCTGCATCACCAAGGGAGATATCCTTAAATTCCGTTCCTCACTCGCCAAAGTCCAGAACGGAACCAAGATCGGATTATCTCCTGACCGAATCAATCACATCATGACGCCTTTGCTCATGATCCTCAATAACGCAGCTGAACGTTTTCAAAATCATCGAAAGTCCCGAAGACAGTCGTCGGTCCATTTTCACTCGAAGAGGTGCTGCTGTTTTTATCTAAAGTCAGGGCTGATTTCAGGGACGACTACCCTATCCGTTTCTTCGCGGCTATGCGAACAGGAGAAATCGACGGTCTCATGTGGAAAAACATTGATTTTGATCGGCATTCGAATCCTGTCAGGCGTGCCAAATTAAAATCAAAAAGACCCGGACGGGACTAACCCGTCCGGATCTTTTTTTTTGCGCGAGAAGATCAGAACCGAAGTAAACGGGGTCCACACCAAAGAAAGGAGTATAGACAATAATCCTTGCCCTGAAAACCGATCAAATTTCCATTCTCGATTACCCGCACATCACCCAGACACGCAACCGATAATTTTCAAAGATTCGAAACCCACATGCGCTACGTTGGATAAGTTCCATCTTTCGTATTTTTTTAGGCAGAGCCGACCGTTCCTCAATAACGTGGTCGGGCCCAAATGAGCGGGCGCGAGTAGGATTCGTTGTCATATTGGAATCAAATAAAAAAAGACGGTGCTCATAACAAGCACCGTCTTTTCAAGGAGATCAGAATGGGAGGACTCAGATTGGGGTCCAAGTCCAAATATTCCATTGCCAAAATAATAGCACACATTGTGAAAGTTTCACGTCATTATTCACGCAGAAAAGAAGAAACAACAAGGATCTCAAATTCTCAACAGAAAAAAGGCTAAAACTCAAAGGGGTTAAGATTGTTTTCCTTATCGACGCGAAAGAAAAAAAGACCGCCTTCATAAAGAAATGTATAAAATGGGTTGAAATATAGACTCAAGAGTGGTACTTATCTGCCTCCGTCGGAGCGTAGCGCAGCCTGGTAGCGCGCTTGGTTTGGGACCAAGATGTCGGAGGTTCGAATCCTCTCGCTCCGACCAAATCAAGAATAACGCTGATCTTTCTTAAAAGGTCGGCGTTTTTTTGTATCTGAACAAAGAGAGGATTCGAAGCAAAGTGAGCGCTGACTGAATGTCAGAAAAGCGGCCAGGACGGCCGCGTCAGCAAACGGAGGGGACCTGCGCAGGAACCCGCACGATGCGGGTGACGTAGTCGGCAAATCCTCTGGCTCCGACCAAATTAAAAAATAAGCACTCAGCCAATTTGACCGGGTGCTTTTTTTGTGCCTCCGGGATGAACCTGGTCCTGTTCCACACACCGTTTCTTTGTCGATTTCCTTTACATACCTATTGACCTGCCTTTATGAATGACGCAACATACTTGATTTACTGGAATTTGAAAAAATGGAACAATAATTGCTTACTTCTTTAGTGATATATAACTCAGGGGACAAGGAGTAAAAATATGAAGAATATACTGATAGGAACTCTTGTCTGTTTATTCGTAGCAGGAATGTTCTCTAATGCGATGGCAGCCGTTATGACCAACTCCTCAAATGACGGATTTGAAGACCTGCTGAGTGGAGATGCATATTCGTACTATCAAAACAGCGGTGACCTGGTAGGAAGCGTGATTTCCGGCAATATTCAAAACTCTACGGATTTGTCCACATTTTTAGTTGACCATGGTTTTTCGATCAGTGGTCTGATCCAGGTCGATGTCGATTTTTATGGCTGGGATGGAAGCTCAGGTGGCGGCGTCAATTATCTTGGGACAACCGCTAATGATGGCAAGGTGGACAATATAAGTGACGGCTACACAAGCGGGACCTGGAATACCGTGTTAGATTCAACGGTACTGAACTTTTACAGTGTTAAGGCAGGTGACTACTCGGCAGTCTATGTGCAAAACCCGGCTGACAGTTCAGGCTCATGGAGCACATACGATTTATGGCTGGCGCGTTCAAGCGACTCGAGAGGAAATTCATCATCGATATCAGTTTCACACTACGTAGCCGGCTTGGGGGACGCTGCTCCAGTCCCAGAACCTTCCACCATTATTCTTCTCGGTAGTGGCTTAGTAAGCCTGGCCTGGTACGGACGGAAGCGAAAGAGATCGTCGCAGTGTAAAAAATCCTGACATTTCAAAGCGGAGTCATCACGACTCCGCTTTTTATCGCTCGGTGAAAATGGTATTGTGGTCCGCCGGGTTGGGTTAATGACAATGAAGTAAAGCCCCCTCTCTAAGAAGATACCTTTTTATTGTCGGAACTGCTTTTCATTCATGAGTGGAGACAGCATTCTTTAAAAAATAATCGTCAAGCGCAACAAGTAAATCATCCGCAGACAGATCTGTTGCTGTTCGAGTGCCAAGCCCTTCATTTGTTCGCAAGTAGAGGTCAAAGCGAGGAGTCCGTAGTCCGTTATCTGCTTTGACACTTTTACCGGCAATAAGACCGATATCGGCTAACTGTGGCTGGGCACATGAATTGGCGCAACCGGAAATGGCCAAACTGCGGCCAACCAGCTTTTGCTCATAGCGTTGTTGAAGTTGTTCAGCCAGGGAGCGCGTTGCCGTCAGCCCCATGCGGCATTCGTGACTTCCCGGACAAACGCGTAGGACCGAATATGGCTTCTCAAGACCGTCAAATCCACACTGAGTCAATACCTCGATCAGCTGCTGACGTTCTTGCTGACCCGCCGGCAATAAGGCCACATTCTGATCGGTCGTTACTTGCAGATAATCGATTCCAACACCTTTGGCCGCACCAACCAACAGTCCAAGCCGTTCAGCACTGAGTTCACCAGCAAAAACAGGAACCACCAACTTTAAATCGTCTTGGGTACCAGAAACCGGCAGCAAGGTCTTGTCAAAAACATCTTTAGACGAAACCGGCACGGATTGCTCAAGTTCAATCTCCACCAGACGTCTGAACTCATCTTCCCCGCGACTTGCAATAAGTGATTTCAATCGCTTCGGAGGCTCAACATTGGCGGCATAAACCCGCACAACAGCCTCAGCCAATGTCAACAGCTCAGTTTCCGGTATCCGCCGCCGGTAAAGAATCGCCGCCTGAGGCGCCCGGCCTAACCCCCCACCGATCCAGACATCGTACAAAACCTGTCCGTTATCCTGATCAACGTAGACAAAAGCCAGATCCTGAATCAAATGACGGCTGCCGCTGTAATCGGCTTCAACCGCTATCTTGAACTTTTTCGGCAAATCTTCGAAGTGTGGATTACCGCTGAAATGAAGGAGCAATTTTCGTCCCAGCACCTGAGTATGGTTAAAACCCTTCCCAAAACCGCTACTGCAGGAAATACCGCGCACCGCACCACCGCAAGCACCGCGCGAAAACAGCCCCACAGAGGCCATAGAACGTTGCACCAGTGGGACCTGTTTGAATTCAAGCCCGTGAAACTCAATACTGCCACGGGTGGTCAAATGAAAAGTTCCTCTACCGTATGTCTGTCCCAACCGGGCCAGCACATCCGCTTGAGAGAGTGACAGTAAACCACCGGCAAGTTTGACCCGCATCATCAATTCACCGGCATCGTTCTGCTGATAAATTCCCTCCAGCTTTAACGCTTTCGCATCAATCATCATCTATCTCCAAACCTTATCTCTCACATCAAACAGTTAAATAAACGATAAAAAAAATATCATTACACAATATGTAAATCAACTTTATTATTTTTTATCTTGACTAATAAAATCAAGAAATATAGTTTTTGACACTTTTTTATCCCATAATGTTTAGTTTTAACGGATGAGGACCATGGAATCACATCGACGCAGTCTGGTAAAGCCCTCTCCTGGCGCCTTTTGGCGACGTTTATTACAACCGGAATTGTCTTCGCATTAACCGGTAAAGGGGAATTTGCTGCAACCATAGGCGTTGCAGACACAGTCGTTAAATTCTTCATCTACTTTGCTCACGAGCGACTCTGGAATCGGATTCCCTACGGCCGCAAAACTCAGGAGCCGGAATATTTCATCTAGGAGAAGAACAATGCACCTGCCACCATCGTATCAACAACTCAATGACATCAGCGATCCCAAACAAATATTGGAGAAGGGACTGAGCTGTATTGAAGGTCCCGTGGTTCTGGCCTGCTCATTCAGTATGGAGGATATCGTACTGATCGACATGCTGCAGCAACAAGAGCAACAGGTTCGTATCTTTGCCATCGACACAGGCCGCCTGAATGAAGAGACTCTGGAAATCGCTGAAACGATCCGTCTGCGTTACGATATTGAGATCGATTGGTACTTTCCCCGACACGACGCGGTGGAAAAGCTTGAGCGGGACAAGGGGCTGTTTTCATTCCGTGAAAGTTTGGTGAACCGTCACCAGTGCTGCCATATCCGTAAAGTTGAACCACTGCAGAGGGCATTGAAAGGTTGTGCCGGCTGGATAACGGGACAACGTCGTGAGCATGGGGCAACCCGCGACGACCTGAAAAACATCGAGATCGATCAGCTTCACGGCAATATTATCAAACTCAATCCACTCAGCCTCTGGAGCGAAAAGCAGGTCAAACAGTACATCAAGGGGTATCGTTTGCCGATTAACCATCTGTACCAGATCGGCTACAGATCGATCGGCTGCGCACCCTGCACTCGTAGCGTGCAGCCAGGGGAAGATATCCGTGCCGGGCGTGGTGGTGGGAAATCCTGAGCATAAAGAATGCGGTCTGCATAAACGCTGATCATTCGGCAGGCAGCGGCCGCATTTTGTCCAACAAGTCACAGTTCTTGAACACAGTATCCAAAGGCGTGTCTTTCCGACCGCCTCAATATATTTGCATCATTTTAAGGATTCCCCATGAGTGCACAATTAACTCACCTGCAGCAACTGGAGGCTGAAGCATCCACATTATCCGCGAAGTCGTGGCCGAGTTTGAAAATCCGGTCATGCTTTATTCAATCGGAAAGGATTCTGCGGTCATGCTCCATCTGGCGCGCAAGGCTTTTTTTTCCAACCAAGCTGCCCTTCCCCCTACTCCATGTCGACACAACCTGGAAGTTTCGGGAAATGATTGAATTTCGAGACCGCCTTGCCAGGGAGTACGGCTTCGAGCTTCTGGTCCATATCAACGAAAATGGAGTTAAGCAAGGGATCGGGCCGTTTTCTCACGGTAGCGCAGTGCATACCGATGTGATGAAAACGGAGGGTCTCAAGCAGGCACTGGACAAATATCAGTTTGATGCGGCATTCGGCGGGGCCCGCCGGGATGAAGAGAAATCGCGTGCTAAGGAACGGATCTTCTCCTTTCGCAACGCCAATCATAACTGGGATCCGAAAAGTCAGCGCCCTGAGCTGTGGAACATCTATAACGCCCGGGTCCGTCAGGGTGAAAGCATCCGGGTCTTTCCGCTGTCAAACTGGACCGAGCTTGATATCTGGCAGTACATCTACCTGGAGCAGATTCCGATTGTACCACTCTACTACGCCAAGAAGCGTCCGGTGGTCGAACGCGACGGCATGCTGATCATGGCCGATGACGATCGGCTGCAACTGCAACCGGGGGAAACGATCGAACACAAGTCGGTCCGCTTTCGTACCCTCGGCTGCTATCCGTTGACCGGTGCGGTTGAATCAACCGCCGCAACACTACCGGAAATTATCCAGGAAATGCTTTTAACCCGTACAAGCGAACGTCAGGGGCGGTTGATCGATCATGATTCGTCAGGCTCTATGGAAAAAAAGAAGCAGGAGGGTTACTTCTAATGGCACATCAATCCAATTTAATTGCTGAAGATATTCACGCCTACCTGAAACAACAGGAACGGAAATCACTGCTGCGCTTTATCACCTGCGGCAGCGTTGATGACGGTAAAAGCACACTGATCGGCCGGTTGCTGTGGGATTCGAAGATGATCTTTGAAGACCAGCTGGCAGCACTTGAAAAAGACAGCAAAAAAGTCGGTACCCAGGGTGATAAAATCGACTATGCCCTGTTACTCGACGGTCTGCAAGCAGAACGGGAACAGGGAATCACTATCGATGTGGCCTACCGCTTCTTTTCTACCGACAAACGTAAGTTCATTGTCGCCGACACTCCGGGTCACGAACAGTACACTCGCAACATGGTCACCGGCGCGTCGACGGCACAGGTGGCGATCATTCTGGTTGATGCCCGCAAAGGAATATTGACCCAGACCCGACGCCACAGCTACCTGACATCCTTAGTCGGCATCCGCCACATCGTATTGGCAATCAACAAGATGGATCTGGTCGATTACAGCCAGAAAACGTTTGAAGCGATCCGCAAAGACTATACTCAATTTACCACAGATCTTGGCTTTGAATCGATTACAGCCATTCCAATTTCGGCATTGGAGGGTGACAACATTCTTCAAGCGAGCAACAAAACAGAGTGGTATCAGGGACCAACCTTAATGAACTACCTGGAAACGGTTAAGGTTGACGACACCAGCTCAACACAGCCTTTCCGCATGCGCGTTCAATGGGTCAACCGACCCCATCTTGATTTTCGCGGCTTTAGCGGGTCAATCAGTTCCGGCTCGATCAGTCCGGGAGAACATGTCACTGTCTGTTCATCCGGGAAAACCAGTAAGATTGCCAAGATTGTCACGATGGACGGCGAGCTGCCACAAGCGGTCGCCGGTCAGGCGGTGACCCTGTGCCTCACCGATGAAATCGATATCAGTCGTGGCGACCTTCTGGCTGGCACAGAATCCAAGCCGTACTACATTGATCGCTTTAAAGCCAAGCTGGTCTGGCTGCATGAAGGGGCGCTGCTGCCGGGCCGAAAATACCTGCTCAAGGCGGGTTCAACCACAACTCCGGCTCAAATCGACTGTGTCAACTATAAGGTGAATATCAATAACCTGCAGCATGAACCGGGAAAAACTCTGGAGCTGAACGAAGTTGGCGGTTGTACCGTCAGTACCGACATCGCCATTCCTTTTGATAGTTACAGAACCAATCGCGACACTGGCAGCTTTATTATTATCGACCGATTCAGCAATGCCACCATTGGAGCCGGAATGATCGATAATGCCCTGAAACGAGACACCGAGAATCATTGGAAAACTATCAATATCAACAAGCAGGCCCACGCGGCATTAAAGCGTCAAACCCCAAAAGTTCTCTGGTTCACCGGTCTGTCGGGAGAAGAAAATTCGACTGTTGCCAACCTGTTAGAGAAAAAACTGCACTCTCTCGGCAAGCACACCTATATTCTCGATGGAGACGAACTACGCCAGCATCTCAATCGTGATCTTGGAGACACTGACAGCGACCGGGTAGAGCATGTGCGCCGCATTGCCGAAATCGCCAATATTCTGGTTGCCGCTGGAATCATCGTCATTGTTCCGCTGACGTCACCCTTTCGCAACCAGCGGTGTATGGCCAGAGAGGTTTTGACCAAGACGAATTTGTTGAAATACACCTCGATACGCCATTGGAACTCTGTGAGCAACGCGATCGGGCCAGCGCTTACGAAGTGCCGGAAGCCCCAGAATACCAATTTGACAGCAGCAAAACCACACTTGAGGAAATCGCCGTTAATCTGGCCGATGAGCTGTTCAACAATCATCCCATTGAATGGGAGATTTAATCAGAAGACAAATCATTTCCCTTCCGATATGGGCAATGGGCAGGCAACCGGCCGGCTATTGCCCAAAGGTTGCCCTGCATATACCGGCTATATGCCATCGACAGAGGAATGATACCGTCAACTCTCTAAAAACGTAATTTAACCGTAGGATAGATCGATGCCTGTTTCCCCAGAGCTCGAATCTCAGTCACTTCTGCATAAAAATCGTCGATCTGGAACCCATTCAGGTTATGTTTCATTCCATTGGTGTCTCAATGGCGATTATCATTGCCCGAATCTAAGGATGAAGGTTGATAATTCCGACACTGAATTTGATCGAGGTCAGGACGACGCGACGATCGGGAAGAAAGTTGAGCGCGAAGCAGGTGGATTTATACAGTTTATCCATCGTATGGATTCCAGATATAGCGGGACAACGTCGGCCTTCCGAACGGCTTGGCTATTCTGCAGGTCCTGCCGCATGCAGAAAAATTCGCGTTAAAAGCATGCGACCACCGAATTATCGCGCCGTTATTATTTCCCTTCAGGCTCAAGCTCCATACCCGGCTCATAGCAACAGAAACTGTTTTTCGTCCGGTGCTTGACCTGGTACATGGCGGCATCCGCCTTTGCGATCAGATCGTCCGATAAATCCGCATCATCTGGAAAGAGGCTGATCCCGACACTGGCTCCAAGTTGACAGGAGAAACCATCCAATACAATCCGCTCACTGATCTGTTTGATAATCCTTTCCGCGGCCAACTTAAGAGCACCCTTACTTGGTATTTCCTGCAAAACAACGACAAATTCATCCCCACCGACCCGAGCGACCAGATCGGAGGCTCTAAGGCCCGAAATCAATCTCTGAGCTGTTTCTTTCAGCACGAGATCACCAACCGCATGACCAAAGTTATCATTGATCGGCTTGAAATTATCGAGATCGATGAACAATACAGCGACTCGAGTTCCTTTTCTGCGAGCCAGGGCGAGAATGCTTTTCATCTGCAACGGTAACAGATTGCGATTGGCAAGACCGGTTAATTCATCGTGGGTTGCCATGTGCCTGATTGAATCTTCGAGCTTTTTACGCTCCGTAATATCCCGTAATGTTGCGACCAGAGCCGGCTCTCCCTTCCAGCGAGAATCAGCGACACGCATTTCAACCATGACCTGAGAATCCGACTGGGGAGGAAAAAGCATTTCCATCGGCTCACCAATGGCCACAAAACAGCCAAACGGTCTGCCGATCAGATCTTCTTTAGCTTCTGCATAAAAACGGGCGGCGGCCGAGTTGATGAACAGAATCTGGCCATGCATGGACAAGATCACGATTCCGTCAAGACTGCATTCGACAATGGCGGAAAAGGTCTCGCGGCTCTCTTCAAGATCCGTTTCTACCTGCTTGCGATGACTGATATCGGTGAAACTGACAAGATCATGTTCTCTGCCATCAAGACAGATACTGGCGACAGATATCTGCACGGGGCAGCGATTCCCGGAGCGGTCCAATAAAAACATCTCTGCTCCGCTCTCACATGCAGCCAGAGAAAAGCCATTGGAACCGCCGGCAATAATCGTGACCGGCAGAATAAACGCCTGCCATGACAATCCGATCAGTTGGTCAAGCTCCACTCCCAGCATCCGGCAAGCTGCGTCATTGGCATCTGCGATATGACTGCTTTCTCTGTCGATCAGCAAAACCCCAGTTTGTACAGTTGAAAAGATCAGCGCGTTTTACGACAATCATCGTGTTGCAGTCTTTGTTGCTGACGAATTTGTTCAATCTCATCCAACGCGCTCCGGATACTGCGAATCAAAACGTCGATGTCAAACGGCTTGGTCAGGTAATCGACAACCCCAGGCGCATAGCCGCGATCGCTGAATCAAGCTCCCCGCCACCGGACATGACAAGATAGCGTGTTTCATAAGGGAGAATGTCCCTGGCCCGGGCGATAAACTCAAGTCCCGACATTTCAGGCATTCGCAGGTCTGCAATGACAACATCAACAGGAGACTCCCTGATAAGTCTGAGAGCCCGGTTTCCACTCCGTGCCGTCAGCAATGTAAAATCTGCGTCGCACATCGCCCGGACAACAGCCTTCAGAAATAAAGAGTCGTCATCCACAATCAGCACTGTACCCTGGTGCAAAGAAAGAAAGCTCATCCTTGTCTCGCTCTCCCATCGGTCAAGAACATACGGCTATAGTGGATTCGAAGGCTCCAGAATAACCTGAAGAAGCAACACCCTATAAAACGACGAGACAATCATAACATCAAACACAAAATATTCATTATTTTAATTCTATTTTATTTACATGTTTTCCGATTACCGCCCCGGAAAGCGCTGCTCCAAAGCGGCGGCCAGGGCCGGGAAAAGATGATCTCAGCAGATGAAGGACCTCTCAAACGACCTGTCTTCATAAGACAGAATAGAGAATCGGACGCCGTTCTTTGTCCGGCATGGCCATGCTCAAGCCAGTTTAAGCAGCAAAAACAGTCAACCATAAATAAGCGCTTCGCCATAGGATTACAAGATACCAATCATTCACTTTCTACGGCCAAATGTCACACAGACGGAATATTCTTGAAAGAGACTCTTGTGTTATTATCTGGATCAATGGCAGGATAATAAAGAAATGCTTGAAAGCATTCCCGGGTTGACCTGTAAAAACATGGTATACGGACATCTATGAATAGCTATGACACTCTTCTCGATAAAGGCATACGTGCTGCCGAAGCGGGTTCCTACAACAAAGCGTTGCTTCTTCTCAAACGTGCGGCTGAACAGATCGACAGCCCGACGGTCAGAAGTTATAGCGCTTATTGCTGGGCCAGCAGCCGGGGAAAATTAACCGCGGCGGCCAGAATTTGTCAGGACAATGCTGTCAGCGAACGTCACAACCCAGTCCACTATTTGCTTCTGGGACGTATTTTCCTCCTCGGAGGGCAGCGTCAAAAAGCGATTAAAATATTTAGACAGGGGCTCAAATTCAGTCCGGATCCACTGATCATCAACGAGTTAAAATTGCTTGGAATCAGAAGAAGCCCCGTTATTACCGCACTGGACAGAAGTCACCCGATCAATCGTCTTCTGGGGAGAGCCCGCTCTTTTCTCGGATAATCTTAATTCCCTAAACTATCCCCCGAATACCTCGACGCACGGTTCGCGACGCCGCCCCCAACTTAACCTCTCCAGACCCGGTTCCCACGGAGATATTCCTGCCTTCATACCCAACAGATCAACACGGCAAACACGCCTTGAAATCTTGTGACAAAAGATAGCGCCTGCTTGCATGTTGTGCGATAAGAGATAAAATTAGAGAACAATGGAATATCTTCAATCTCAGGAAGGAGCGCAATTATGACTCGTATATCTAATGATCGGCGTAATTCTGAGGATATAAAAAAGATGACCTTACCGAATTCCACAAGACCGGTTTGGCAGGATCGACAAATGACCTGTGAAAAGTGTCCTTTTTGCCATCAGGATATTGACACGTTCCCCTGTGCCAAATGCCACACCCGCAATTGACCACCCCGGCAAGAATTCACATCGGGATTAAGGTATCCATGTCGGTCGTCAACGATGAGATCTTGCTTCTCGTCATTGACGACCTCAGGACCTGAAGTCAGCCTGGACTTGAGCACAGAGACAACGCTCCCCCTATCCCCAGCACTTCTCTCCAGTCAGCCCGATGTCCAAAGTCAGGAAACCTTAGAGGTCGGACGTCGGACTCCTGTCATAAAATCGGTTTTGATTCTTTTTTTCCGACAATGAAAAGTCGCAGGGAACCCGAAAAGACAAATTTTGACATCAATCATGATCCGGCGGACAAGACAATGGGAATCATTGCCGAAAGCATGGAAAGAAAGGTTCGAGAAAACCAATTTCTGAAAGCTGCTTTTTTGAGGGAAAGTCCGCCGGGAGCAGCAGAGAAACTCCCGGCGGAAAATCAGTGGTATCAGCGCTTTGGCAAACGTTCGGTCGGTACGACCCAGTTAATGTCACTGACCGGGTCGTTCCCTCCCAGATCAAGATCCTCAACCTTCAGGAAGATATCAAGGTTGCCATTGTGACAGTTGTCACAGGTCTTCCCGCTTGCTTTTGCAGCATCACTGACAAGAGGGCTGGTGGCAATGAAATGAGCCGCAAACGGCTTCCACATCGACTTGGTTTCAGGATCTCCGGTATTGACAACCGGCGCACCATCACCAAAGGCCCCAGCAGTCATACCAACATGATTCAATGTTGTCAGTTTACTGAATGGATCTGCAGGCACCGACAGTCCCAGCTTGACATTAAGAGTATCGGGATCACCATTTCCCCAGGCACCAATATACTCTGGTTTTCACCATCATGGCAACCGAAACAGTTTGAGTACGGCATTGAATGACAGGCGACACATTCAAGCTTGGCGAAATGGTCGACTCCTGCAACGGGATGATCCTGCACCTTATCTTCATGACACTGAACGCAGGTGACCTGAACGATCCCGCTCTTCATATCGACTTCTATTTTCCCAGATTCTTCGCTGTCGGGTCCTTTGTAGTGAAGCTTAACCTCTTTCAGATCGGCGACGGGTCGACCATGAAATTCCACCGCATTGTTATGACAGTCAACGCAAGACATATCGTGCTTTGTCGCATGGACATCCACTTCGAGGTGATACTCTGAGTTTTCATAGTGACAAGGGGTGCAGTTCAGCTCGGCAGTCGGTTTACCAAAGGAGTGACCGTTGAGAAGTCCGCCACCGGTAATATTGGGGTTGCTGACATGACATTGACCGCAGGTCGCATGACAGGTGTTACATCCCATATACATTTCCGGCTCATAAAAGATTTCGTCAAACAGCTTCTGTGCAGCTGGAGTCTGTTCCAAACGTTCGCAGAGCCCTTTCGCTATACCGTTGACGGTAAAATGTAACGATGCCTTGAAATTATCGATCATTTCCTGACCGTGGCAACTGGCGCAAACCTGGCCGCCATCGGCCGATGGATCGGCAACAACTGCAGCGTGCCAGTCAGGGAACTGAGTCTCACCTTGCCCCTGAAGTAATGAATGGCATTCCTGGCAACTCAATGTGGCATGCGCACCCATAATTTTCGGATTCACAAACAGCTTATCAGCCAATTCTTCGGCGGTGGAGCTTTCTTCCGCCTCCTCTCCCGATGCGGACGTCTCTTTTTCTTTTTGATCGATAAACTGCTGACGATTGATAATAAGCTTCTCCCGATTTCCATGGCAATCAAGGCAGACAGAGTTGGCCTTTGCGACATCTCCTCCCCCAGTCACCGATGCCGTTGACTCGATCAGGGGAATCATCGAAAAAATCCCGTAACAGACAGCGGTGACAACCATAAACACAATAACTCTTTTCATACTTCCTCCGTATTATATCCAAGAGATAACCGATAGCGGTCGGTAAACTGTCGACCTGATGCTTGGATTCATGGCAGATAGAATCAGGATCTGTGTCAGATCGATCATCCTAGAAGAAATGAAAATGGAAAAGTATCGGGGAACCCCCTAAAGACAGATAGGAAAAGTCTGGTACACAGATCGTTAAAAAAATAAATGGATATAATTCAAGGACCTATATTGAAGCCCAAAAAAAAATCGTTAAGATAAAACATAGCTTTCAAAGCATTCCAACATGAATAAAGCCTTAAAATATGTTTCTTCAACGGCAACGGACGGAGATCACAAACATGAAAAAGAAATGCAGAGCAGACCCCAGTCAAAAGGGGCGGTGGCAAGGACACTCGGTCATTTAAATGCGGCTCATGCTTCGGCAACAGCACGCGCTAATGCTGCCCCACATTCAGCCGTAGGACAGAGTGCTGGCTACGAAGCTGAGGCCTATGAAAGAAAAGATGCTCAGGCAGCTCGGGATTCGCCCCTTGAGGATCCAACGGCGACTGCGCGGGTAAAAATGAACGCGCCATACTCTTTTATCTCATAGAGAGAAAAAGCCCGGTGGCCCCAACCGCTCACACAACCATACGCAAAGGCACTTTCTGAAATACAAGAAAGTGCCTTTGCTTTACGGTGATACTCATTTTTAAAGTGATAAGTTTCTACTGAACTTTTTCCCGCGAGCAGTCTCTCCGACCTTTTTTTCCATCAGGGCAAAAAGCCCTTCAAAACCATCTCGCCGTATAATTTCACCATAGCTGGAGCGGTAGTTTCTCACCAGGCTGACACCTTCGATAACCAGATCGAAAACCTGCCATGATCCATTGGAATATATCATTTTGTACTGCACCGGTATTTCCAACTCTTTCGATACAATGGCAGTGTCAATGATTGCCTTATCACCCTTAACTCTTTGCTTCAGATACTTCACCGCGCCATCAGAATAGTCCTCAATACGATTAAGGTAGGTCGTCTCCAATACCCGGACGAACAGTTCGGAAAAGTATTGACGCTGTTCAATACTGGCCTGATCCCAATAGCTGCCAAGCGTTCGCCTGGACATCGACTCAACGCTCAGAAATTCCTGCACTCGTCCACTGATCTGAACTTTTTTGTCCTCGACGGACAGAGCGGGATTCTGCATAACACTGAGGACGGAGTTGACCATGCTCTCAACCTGTGCCTGAGGTTCAGGCAAGGCGTATGAAAATGAGCTGAGGAATAAAAAGGACACCAGAATAATCGATATTTTCTTCATTTTTATAATCCAAACCAGTCAAAAGGATCCAGCAGATCACTGTCAAACAGAGGCCCCTGAAACAGATTAACATTAAAGGTATTTTTCCCGACCTGTGCTTTTCTACGCTGAGCATAGGCTGCCCGAATAAAAAGATAGGGGTCAATTGAGTCCTGTACTATTCCTTCATAGGTATCTCGGTCGAGAGACAGACGATTGGTCACCTTAAACAGATTAATACCAACGAGCTCCATCGTTTCAAAATCCGCATACCTGAGAGGATCGGCAAAGGAATCGACAAAACTTCCGACGCCATCACGCAAGCTTGACGGCCCGACGATCGGCAGAACGAGATAAAAACCATGCCCCAGACCGTAGGTCCCTAACGTCTGGCCAAAGTCCTCATTCACAGGTCTGACCCCGGCAACCGATTCAGCAGGATCAAACAATCCTGCAATGCCAAAGGTCGTATTAATGACAAAACGATATACTTCGGTACCAAAATCTCTGAATTTCAGTTGCAACAGGGCATTACCAACCCTGATCGGAGCGGCCAGATTAGAAAAGAAATTTCCAACGGAAACACGGGCAGTTCGCGGAATAACCAGTCGATATCCTTTTGCAACCGGCTTAAGAGCGTAAAAATAGAGCTTATCGTTGACCCAGAAAACACCTCGGTTAAAGAGTTCGAGCGGATCACTGATCAAGCGCTCCGGGACACTGCCGCCGGAAAAATCATCACCGAAGTCAGCATCAAAATCGGCCCCACTGGTAATGAAAGCGTCCCCTGAAGACACAACCGAAGAGGTTTGAGCAGACGATTCCGCCCCTCGGACGGGAGCCGTGACCAGAAACAGAAAGACAAGACATGTTAATGCCAAACACCTCAGCATATACTCCCCCTGAAAAATAGTGATTTCGTCATAGAGCTAACCCAATTTTTCAGCAACATATAAGAATGGAGCCTGGGGACGATTTGTCACCTTCAGCAACAGGACCTGAAACATCCGATCGGATAAGGCAGAAAAAAAACCGCTGACGGCATCCGCTTCAACATCCCCCCCAGCGTGCCCGGGATAGACAACAACCGCCACCCGACCACCGACGGCCAAAGAAGTCAAAGATTGATCAAGGGCCGCCAGGGTCGATTCAGACCTGGTTATAATAGCCCGATCTCCGCCGGGAAGGTAGCCTAAATTAGCAATAATCCCCATGGGAGCCTGATCAACATAACAGGAGAAGCGTTCATGGCTGTCGGAAACGAGCTCCACCCCAGCGACAAGATCGCCCTCGGACAAGCATTCAGTTTTTTTTCTGACACAGGCCCCCGCCTGTTCAAGCAGGACCGCGGTCCTCTCCAACGCCCGCTTCTGGATGTCGAATGAGATCACCCGACCTTTTTTTCCAACCATGCGAAAAAGAGTCAATGTATCCTGGCCGTTCCCCGCTGTCAGATCCACCGCTAAATCACCATCATGGACAACTTCCGACAACAGTTCGTGACCCCATGATACGATTCGTGTCAATTCACGCTTCACGCCTTGGCCACCTTGAGCTTGGCATCGATCAACTGACGATGGGAAAGACCGATCAGTGTTCCCAATTGACGCATCAGGGCTTCTTCAAAATGATCAAGGTGGCCATCGGCATAAACGAGCTGCCAAACGGCTTCGATGATCTGTTCCTTCTCAGGCTGAGAGAAGTTTTTGTTAATGTCGCGAGTAAACTGATGCAGGTCAGCACTGCCCTGTCGGGCCTCCTCGGCAACGCTTAGCAATTCCTCCAGATCCTCTTCAGCCACGTTGAAATGCTGCTGTAACAAAGATCCCAAAAGCTCTTGTTCGGTCGAATGAAACTCACCATCAGTGTGAGCAACTTCAAGCAATAAAACTGCTGCAGCCAGAGGAATGCGCGCTCCCTTTTCTGCAGCCGCCTGATCGGACGGAGCGGCAAACACCTGCATTAAACGTTTTAACATCACTTATATCCATTTCTTTTATCAGTCAATATGATTCGATGAATCATACTCTATTTACGATAGCGAATCACCCTTGCCTTCTCCAGAGTGATCATTCCTTCCTGCAATATATCGTCAAGTTGAGGCAGAAAGGTCTCTATCTTGTCCTCACTATCGACCACCTCAATGATGAGTGGCAGCCCCTGCGACAAACTAAGCAGGCGGTCTGTATGCAACACAGAGTTCGCCCCAAATCCAGCGATTCCTTTGAGTACAGTTGCGCCTGCAAAACCATTTTTCCTGAAAAATTCAACGAGAACCTCATGCAGAGGGCGCCCTCGATAGCGGTCCGCTTCACCAATGAAAATCCGCATCAAGCTCTGTTCACCTTCGAGACGTTGCATACTCCCTCCCTCTGTCCATTGTCTCACATCGCCCGATTCAAGCCAAACTGCGGGCAACGACCGCCCCTGCCAAAGCAGAGACCAGACACAGGACGATATTCAACAGAACATTCGCGCCCGCTTGCCATAGACTTCCTTCCTCCAGCAATCTCAGGGTTTCATAGGAAAAAGTTGAAAAAGTCGTAAAGCCCCCCATAAACCCAACGGTTAATCCTATCCGCACCTGGGCCGGAATGATCGCACTCCTCAAACCGAGCGTCATCAACAGACCGAGCAGGAAAGAGCCAACCACGTTCACCAGGAGGGTCCCGTATGGCAGGCTACGCCCCATGACCTGGTAGGTCAGATTGGATGCAAGGTAACGGGCAACACAACCGAGCCCACCAAATAATCCGATATATAAAATTTGCATGTCAACGCCCAACATATTGAGAACATGATCAATAACCGACCTATTATTATTGAGGTGCACTCAACTGTCAATCTCAGTGCTCATTTCTTAATCTAGCCACGGTGAAGATGATTGACAAACCGGAATATATTCCGTAGCTTCATGGTTCTGCTACAAGCACTTGATTCATGTACCGATAAAGTCTGTTGTCGGAAGGAACATCCCAGATGAAAAAAATATTTACCTATCTGTTCATGACCCTGGCTGTCCTATGCCTTGCAGCCTGTGGAGGCACGAAAGCCAAGCCCCAGAACAGTGCTGAAAAATACTTCCAGGAAGGGGAACGCTATTTTGAGAGTCAGCTCTATGAAGATGCCATCCAATCATGGGAAAAAGTCAGAGATACTTTTTACTCACCTGAACTGAGTATGCTGGCAGAATTAAAGATAGCAGAAACCTATTTCATATCAGAACGTTATGACGAAGCGGCAAGTGCATTTGCAGACTTTCTCAAAAATCACCCCAATGATTTCCGTGCAGCGACAATCCTCTATCGACAGGGACTCTGCTATTACAACCAGATTCTTTCAGCTGATCGGGACCAGACGAATACAGAGAACGCTCTGAAAACATTCCAGCAATTGGTTCAAAGATTTCCTGATGATCCCAATGCCCAGGAAGCACGCCATCTGATACGCCGCAGTAGAACGCGCCTTGCTGAACACGAAGTTTATGTCAGTGCGTATTATATCAAAAAAGAACGTTATGCCCCGGCGATCAAACGGTTGGAATCGCTGCTGGCAGACTTTCCAGAATATTACTATCGGGATGAAGCATTCTTCCATCTCGGAAAAGCTTATGTGAAAACGGGCCGTACCGATGATGCACGCCAGATTTTCAATAAGCTGTTTGATCAGTTCCCCGGCAGTGACTATATTGATGACGCCAGAGCGCTGTTGGAAGACAATAAATAGCTGTATATTCCCGGGGGAGAAAAAAGCCTGAAACCTTTATTTTCCGACCATTTTCTCCTCCACCTACTTGCTTTACCAGAAATGATATTTATAATCTGAACGACCATAATTTCCCTTGACTTGAAAGATAACAGCGTTATATAAGAAACGCTGTTATCTTGGGCCGTTTACAAAGCCAGTCAAGTGGGAATTGATGTGCCACCCCCTGATGGCTTTTCACCCTAAATATCAACACATTAGACGTAAAGCAAATTAGCATAGCGCTGTTTTAACAGCACTTATTTAAAACAGGTGTATATACACCATTGATCCTAATTGTCTCATTATAGGAGGAGAAACAATGTCCGAATTCGGAACACTAGAAGATCGAGTCCGCCGGAAGTCTCTACTCAGCAAAAAAAATGTCCGCTGAAGACTGTATCCAGTTCTTCGAAAGTGGCCAGAACCTGCTGTGGTCTGGCTTTACTCCTGCCGGCTATCCCAAAGCTGTGCCGATTGCCCTGGCCGATCATGTTGAAGCCAACAATCTGCAAGGCAAATTGAGATTCAACCTGTTTATCGGTGCATCAGTTGGCGCCGAAACAGAAAATCGCTGGGCAACCCTCGACATGATCGACCGTCGTTGGCCGTACCAGACCGGTAAAGACATCGCCAAAGGTATTAATACCGGGCGCATTCGCATGGGCGACAAACACCTTGGTCACTTTGCCCAGGATGCCGGTTACGGTTTCTACACCGAAAACGGCCGTTATGACATCGGTATCGTTGAAGTTTCCGCTATCAACGAAGACTGCAGTCTGGCCCTGACCACCTCATGTGGTATCGTCGCGGAAGCCCTGCACCTGTGTGACAAAATCATCATCGAAGTCAACACCGGGCAGCCATCCTTCGAGGGTATCCACGATATCCACATGCAGCAAAAGCCACCGAACCGTGCTCCGTTCCTGATCACCGAAGCACATACCCGCATCGGTAGCCCTTACGTCCCATGTGACCCGGACAAGATCATCGCTGTTGTCGAGTCCAAGAACCGCGATAAAGGTCGCGCCTTTGCCGACATGGACGACACTTCCGAAGCGATCGCCGGTCACATCATGGAGTTCTTCAGCCATGAGATCAAAATGGGCCGTCTGCCTGAAAACCTGCTGCCGTTGCAGTCAGGTGTCGGTTCTATTGCCAATGCCGTTGTTGGCGGCCTGGCCAAAGGTCCTTTCTCGAACCTGTCGGTTTACACCGAGGTTCTGCAGGACACCATGCTCGACTTCTTCGACGGTGGCAACCTGAACTATGCCTCTGCATGTTCACTGTCTCTGTCTGAGAGCGAAGGCTTCCCGCGCTTCTTCGACAACTGGGAAAAGTATTTCGACAAGATCGTTCTGCGTCCACTGTCCATTTCCAACGCACCTGAGCCGATCCGCCGGCTGGGCGTTATCGCCATGAACACTCCGGTTGAATTTGACATATACGCTCACGCTAACTCAACTCTGGTTGGCGGAACCCGTATGATCAACGGTCTGGGCGGGTCAGGTGACTTCCTGCGTAACGGTTACATCAAGATGATGCACAGCCCGTCGGTTCGCCCGAGCAAAACCGATCCATTGGGCATCACCTGCGTTGTACCAAAGGCACCGCACATCGACCACACGGAGCACGACCTTGACGTTCTGGTAACCGAGCAGGGTCTGGCTGACCTTCGTGGTGTTGCTCCTAAAGAGCGTGCCAAGCTCATTATCGAAAAGTGTGCTCACCCGGAGTACAAGCCGATTCTCGAAGACTACTTCGAGATGGCTGCCAAGGATTGCCTCGAGCGTGGCGTCGGCCACGAGCCTCAGCTCTTCGATCGTGCCTTCAAGATGCAGCAGAACCTGGCTGAAAACGGCACCATGCGCATCAAGAACTGGGACATCAAAGTCGACCTTTGCGAAGATTAAAAAATCCAGTGATATAGTTGCAATACAATGGCCCCACCGGTTTTCCGGTGGGGCTTTCTTTTATCCAATATTCAGAAGACGTTTACTAACCACAAAAACTCTGTGTCACGAAGAAAAGCATAAGCCAGATACAGGAATTAAAGACAATAATCAGATAGATCGGCAAATAAGTAGAAAAGACACCTTAGATACGAGGCTGCGAGTAAGGTGCATTTAGCTTAGCGGGAGCTCCTGAGCTGATGAAAACAAGGAGACAACGCAGGAGATGAGCTGTAGATGGCACTCGCTCCCACCACAGCTACCAGATAGACTCGCGCGTATATATCAACCGTGGATTCCCTTTAAAAATCCCGAAGGTCGCCATGGCCGTCGGATCAACACCACCGGGACGCAACCATTCAAGATCAAGTCCGGTAGCCTGCGAAAGATCCAGGCTCAACTGAACGGTACCGTCATGACCGACTCCAGGAGCACTGAGTTGCAGGTTGTTTCCTGCCCCTGATATCAGGCTGCCCGAACCAGAGGCAGTTGTATCTCCCGCCATGAGATTTCCCTGATAAGGTCCTAATTGCAGTTCAGAAGCATTATAAGAGGTACAACCATCTAACCCATTCGGGACAAATGCTGCGCCGTTGAAATACTCTACCGACACAGGGATGGTTAACGCTCTTGTCTCCGGGCCATAAGCGTTCTGCAACAGCAAACGTCCGTAGCGGATTTCCGTACCCGTCGGACGGAAGCTTCGCGGTAGATCAGTTGCGACAATACCATCACTATCCCCCACAGCAGTGACCCGTAATTGGATATCACTAACAAAGGGTGCCACTAGAGCATTAGCCTCGCGGAGATAGCTGAACTGATCGTCACCTAAAATAAAATCAAGGGTTCCGTCGTTATTTGGAGTTAAGATTGGGGTATCAGCCATCCAGGTCAGGTTCAGCAGGGCTGTCCCATCTGCACCAAGTGTGCTGGCATCGGTCGTGACTGCAGGCATACTGATCTGCGTTGAAGGATCGGTCAGTCTGACAAAATCATCACGATAATTGAGAGTCGTTCCACCACTGGCTCTAACAGCGGTAATCAGCATGTGCGGAGAATCCGCGGCGGCATAACCGAAAGGCTGTCCAGTGTAGGTAAAAGAACCACCACAGGCACTCTGATACGAACCGTTATTAATCATTGCCGTAGTAAAATGGTCCGGGCTAAAACGACCAATATTCGCTGATGTCGCAGCTGCAATTGAGCGACCAAAATAATCGGGCGGCGTGGCGGTAAAGGTAAATACTCCAACCTCAGAGACAGCCTGATCGGAGATGGTATGCTCACCCTCATCCGATTCAGATATATCGACAACACTAACAGAAATGTCGCCAGCACTGGAACCAGTACCCGTCGGTGCAATCAGATTATGGGTAATATTGATACCATTCTGCTGGTAATTCGGTGTCGTTGCATTGCCGCTGCATAAATCGCCATCACCATCTGACTGCCAACAGACGCCTTTGACCTTGAGGCTGAAGTCCTGGTCAACCTTTCTGAACAGAGAGCAGCTGCCATTGCCGCTGCCACAGTCAGCATTGGTATCATCTGAATAAACGCAGAGGCCAACAGGCCGTGAAATAAATACATCACTGCCGGGCATAACAAGACCTTCCTCTTCCGACCCAACGGCGCCTAAATAAAGAGCATTCAGCTGAAGCTGGCCAACGTCTGGATAAGTCACAGTAAAAAAAGCTTTGGCATCGCTATCAAAAGCAAGAGATACTCCACTCCCTGGTGCATTATTATCCACATTGCTACCATTGACCTTAACCCGATTCGTACCAGTAGCAGGGTTCAGGTAGTCACTCCAAAAACTCACAGTTCTCGTGGTGTCAGCAAAACCGGCATCGCCAATACAGGCCTGAGAGGTGTCGTCAGCTTGTACTGCTTGAATTGAAATCTTTGATGATGTTTTACAAGCGGTCAAATCAGGAATACTGTAGATAAAACCCGATTTATAAAAATCGATTGTGCAATCCCCTTCGACTCCGGAATCGTAACAACGATAACCATGTGTCGGCACATGGTCTGGATCTTTAAGCCCAAGAGTTACCGGTCCGTCAGTCGTTTGACGCAGTGGAACTGTTCCATTTCCAGTAAAGGTCTGGGTGTCACCGCCGCTCCAAACAGGCGGATGAGATGATGCAGGCAACATTGTAACCGTCGTAGGGTAGGGATACTCCGTCACACAATTGGAATCGGAACAGGCCCTAACTGTTATATCTGAACTCTGACAGGTTAAGCCACTACCTGAATGTTCGATTCTGTAATGATCAACGATACCGCAGAGATTACAATTCAATGGCGCCCCATTCCAACGCATCCCAGATTTTTCAAGGGTGTAAATATTGGTTATTTCAGTCAAAGACAAAGCACCGTCGTAAAATTTAAGCTCGTCGAGCTGAGTATCCAAATTCTGCCGTGCATAGGTACTGACACTATCTGCAGAGGTTCCCATGCGTGTATAACTACCGGTTTGCTTATAGTCCACGGAATTGTAAAAAGCGCCATCGACATACAGTTCAGTATTTGTCCCACGGCCGACAAAAGCGACATGATGCCAACCACTTAAGTGACTGGGAAAGGGAGCCAAGTGACTTGTAGGGCTGCTGGATGCTCCCCAATAACGCGCGCCCGTCGTCACATGTTCACGTATCCAGGCAAGATCATGTGTTCCTCCGGCAATGACACTGTAGCGATAATTTCTATAGAGATAATGCTGATCAAATCCCGGCGGAAAATTAATCCACATCATCAAGGTCCAATCCCGATCAAGAGAAATCGGATTGTCTGCCAAAGAGATATAACGATTGAAATCACTGCCTTCATTTGCCAGATCAGCAACATTACAGATGCCGCCGCCAAAATTGATTCCCGGTGCAGTATGAGCCCCCTGAACAACGCGGCCGTTATGATTCCCGCGCTCGTCAATAACAACGGCACCAGTTGTCCAGTCACAGTTTTCAAAACGATATTCAGCGAGCGGTGTTAATAAAATAGTCCCCCTCGCAAGATTGTTGAGGATTTTAGCATTTCGTGATCTTACTTCACCAAGAATGAGATAAAAATAGGATCCACCGTCAGCCGAGGGCAAAGTATCTACAACAATGTCCACCGTCAATGTTCCTGCAGGGATGACTAATGAACCTGATGCTGATAAATAATCATCTCCGCTGGTAGCGGTTCCATTTCGAGTGTAATACTCTATAACGATATCTTCATCACTCGCCTCACTCAGTTCAACAGAGAAACTCATCTGCTCACCAGCAACTGCTGTCCCATCGGCAACTGAAACTTCTGGGCTGTTCGATGGAATTGGATCATTCGTATCGTTCTCAGTATTTCCTCCAGAGTTTCCACTCCCAGGTGACTGCCAATAGCCGACACCATCAGGCATACGTTGAATATTAAAGCTATTACCTCCACTATAAGTTGTGTCATACGGAAAGCTACAGCGCTGGGAACCGGCTATGCGGTAACCATCAATAGACAAATAATCGACAATATCATCATTTTCATCATACAGAATCATCTCCATTCCGTGTCTACGGCCATCGTTCAAATCAAGATAGTTCCAACCAATAATATTCTGGTCTATGACTAACCAGTTATCCCGCAAGAGACCTGCGCCAACAGGAATATTTCTTCGGCATGGGTTCCCATCACGAGCACCGGGGACTGAACAAATATCCAGCGTCCAGTTTTCAAAAACAGGAGGGACCTCCTCAATAATTGCATTATCAAGGGCTTTAAGCTCAACAAAATATGGACCGCTGCGACCACTCTGGTTATGTACATCGACTTCGTTAATAGTGACGCGACCGATATAAGGGGAACACGCAGCGTTAACGTTAAAGGTTCCGATACTGAGCCCCCCAAAAAGCCAGAAGCACAATGATAATTCTTTTGAATCTCATGGAAATGCCACTTTCATCTCAGCACGTCGAGAAATATAATCGAGTGATCCATAAGTACCGAAGGTTGCGGTAGCGTTGATTCGATAAACATCATAAGGACCAATACTGCCTTCTGTGAACGGCTGGCTGTTACAGGTTACAGCAACCGTGAAATTATCTACCACCATGGTTCCATCACAACCATTTCCCGCTCTGGCTCGGGCGGCCCCCACTCCAGACCGCTTCGGGCGGCCTGATAAGCGCGTGCGCCCTGAAGAGCAAGCACGCTGGTCGAACTCTGCACACCGGACAATCGCACCATGGCGACACCGATCAGAGATAACACCACCAGGATGAAGACAGCCTGAACCAGAGTAAAACCTTTTTGATTATTCACTCTCATAATTATCACCTATGGCGCATTAACCACATGAACCTGATGCAGAAGAGTGATGGTCTCTCCTGCTTCAGTCAAAGACAGACTTAAGGTTACCAACCCCGCGCGCTGCTGGTGCCAGGATCATAACGGAAATTACACCCGGAAACGTTACCCGTAACAAGAGCTGGTCCAGCCAAAGTTGTCGGTTGCCCGGCGGTGATGCCATAGCCTGATAACGGTTCAGCACTCCCCCTTCACAAGCATAAGTCACCGGCTGGTCAACAATGAAAAAGCGCTGGAACGGCGAAGGCTCGGCAAAATAGAATGGGGGGGTAAGATTGATGTGGGTTAAACTGCTGGCGGCTCCAATGGTAGCGCGATTGGACGATGCGGAATCGTAAGCATTGCCGCTGGTTCCGGTTGAAGAAATATTATAAACGACGAGACTGTCACCAACGGTTGGAATTCTGGACAGTTGCCCCAACAGATCAAAACCGTCATCAGCAACAGTAAAATCGAGGCTGTCCCCACCAATCGCTGGATCGGGATAGCGCCGATAACGTCCACCATCAACCGTGTTCAGCATCTCAAGGAAATGGCCTGTCGCATCCACGCGAATACTGTTCGGCAGAGCATGACGGATATCGCGCTGCATCTGCTGAAGAACGCTATCGGCCTGATCAACCAATCGGGTGCGCCGGGCAAGATCAACATAGCCGGTGACCGGGGCCACGATAAACTTCCCTCCCAGCGCTGCAAGGATACCGACAATGACGATCACAACAACTAATTCGACTAAAGTGAAGCCGCTGTCCGTACAATATATTCGTCTGAACACTTTCATAGCGACCTCAAAAATCGGCCCTGAAGCCGCTCAAAGTCAGGGTCTCACCAGCGGGATCAGTGACCGTGACAGCAACTCTCAAGCCTGTCACAGTCTCTCCGACGGGGCCATAGCTCTGTGTGGTAACGGTAACGGCAACACGGTAAGCTCGCAGTCCAGCAATCGCATGACCGTTCTGATCAACAGCTCCGTTGTCGACCAAACCATTGTAGTCATTAACATCGTCAAAGGTTGTGCGAATTTCTCCAATTCCGATGCCATCAGGATCGCTAAAACTCTTCAGTGTGATTTCTTCCATATAGGCCTCTGCGATGGCGATGGCCTGATGTTGCAAAACCGGATCGGCCGAATGAGAGGTTGTGTAGGTAATCACAGACATAACACCGACCAGAGCCACAGAGATGACAACCATGGCAACAATCAGTTCGATCAGGGTTAATCCCCGACTGTTCAGACAGCAGGAATAGTGCTTCATGGCGCCTTCACACTTCCGGTTTGTGCCGTGACAGAAATTTTCTCTGTCCCACCGACCGTTATCGTTGTTGTAGCAGAACTCCGCCCCATAGCGTCAAAAATAAAAGTCCGGGGAGTCAGTGTTACACCGGAAAAGCTGGCGGAAGTTATCGGGTGGCCGGCAATATCGGCAAAAGGAACGGTTGCACAAACAGCACTCGCAGCGACAGAACAAGGACGCTGACTTAAGCGATAGCCGCTGGCCGTCACCTCGACCCGAACGTCACAGCCACTGGCCAGCGCAAGTTTACGTGCATAAGCGACAGCTGCTGCCGTTTCATCGTAAGCCGTCCGTACCCTGTAATCGCTCAGGTTGAAAAACACCGGCACGGCAACTGCGGCCAGAATGCCCAGGATAAGGATGACAACAACCAGCTCAACGAGAGTGAACCCTCTGCTCTCTACGGAAGGAAATACCTGCTTCATCGCTTTTCCCGTGATTGTTTGATAATTATCTCGATACGCTCTTGCAGAAGGTTCGCACGCTCGTGTTGCCCAGATTGATGTTTTATATTTCTTGCCAATTCCAAGAAAGGAACACTATTCAATCTATCACGATAAGAGTATTTCAACCCCTTATCAATAAGCGCTTCAGCCCGTCCCAACTCACCCCTTGCAAGATGCAGCTGCACAAGATCAAACCTTGCCTCTATGTAACGAGGATCAATATTAACAGCATCCTTAATAAACGAGGCAGCCTGACTTTTTTCCTCTGCCCCGTTTGATTCTGCGAATAGCAATCCCATCTTATGCGGCGTCAAAGCCCGGTAGGGATTCAGCTCGCGAGCTCTGATGAATGCTTGCAGACTTTGATGATAAAGGTCCCGTCGCTCACTCTCACTGAGCTGTTCTTGATTACGCAAAGCAAGCCTCAACAGCTCCCCCTCCATATACCAGTTAAAGTCATTACTCGGCCAGAACTGCTTTGCCCTTGTGATTTCAATAGCGACGTCTTCATAGTTATTTTGCCGCAATGAGTCAAGTGCACGGTCAGTTGCCGCCTGAGACCACCATCCACTGAACAGAAGAGATAAAGGGAAAAGAACAAAACAGTGCCGGGAGATAAGGCATGATCCTACCATACTGGCTAAGATTCCACTCACAAAGTCCTGAAAGTTGCACCGGCAACAAAATATGGATACGTGCGAGAACGACGCCACAGACAAGCAGGATTGAATAGACATAAAAGTTGAATGTGAAAAGACTATGAAATGACACTGCAGCAATTCCCGATGCTAACAGAGCCAGTTCTTGTTTTTGAGCAGGGTCCATACCAGCTTGCGTCATCCCACGCCAGACAAGACGGACAAAAAACAGGCAAAGAGCAACAGCCAAAACAAAACCGGGCCAGCCATTTTCAATAAAAATCTGAAGCAGATCATTGTGGGCAAAGTGCCCTGCAGAGAGGTCCTCGACATTGCGGTAAGCAGGATAAACCAGCCCGTAAATTCCACTACCGATCCCGTACCAAGGAGCCTCTCTGAGCATTTGCCAGGAGGCCTGCCAAATCAGATAACGGTCCGCTCCAGCTGTTTGTGGATCGACTATGGTCGCAAGGCGGGCAGCTCCTCCATTCATCCCCGTGGCCAGTAGACTGCAGAGCAGACCTGTAATAACGGCAAGAAAGGCCGAGCGCTAAATTTGACCGAGACTTTCCACGCCAGCTCAGAAGGCAAAACAGGCACAACCGAAGCCAACAGCGAGCAGGGCTCCTCGACTGCCAACAAGCCCAAAGACAAAACCACAACCAGACAAAAAGAAGATGTTTAACCATGTTTCCAGCTTGCTTGCCATTGGACAAAAGGTCCAAAAAACAATCGGCAGCAAAAATGCAGCAAAAGAATTGCGATTTAAGAAGGTGGCTCTGGCCTGCTCACCAGAAAAATATTGACCAATGGAATAGAGCACCAACAGCAGAGCCAGAAAAAAAATGAATCTTTTGATCCATAGCCAGAGGCCATTCCGCCGATATGCGGTCAGGGCAAAACAGGCAATCAGTAGAGCCCCCTGCCTCCAGGCCATTGTCTGGCTGTAACCCGGCACAGAGCTCCAGAAAGCAGAACTTATCTGAACAGCAGTGAAAAGACAGAGAACGATGAGGAATGGTGATAGAGTGACTGCTATTCGGCCGGCTGTTGTCAGCAATCGCAAAGATAGACACAGCCACAACAGCAACTGGGACAGAAAAAACAGCTGGCCCTCACCCCCGGTAAAACACACAGAGACAGCTAAAGCTGCTGCGAACAACCCCAGCAGGCCATATCGAATAGGAACCGTATCGTTACGTAAAGCATCCATAGACAAAAAAACGGCGCAGGGCTACCCTGCGCCGTTCAAAAGTTGAAGATAGCCGATTATTGGCAACCGGAAGACTGCAGGGTAATACTTGGGAATGTTCCATCGGCACTTGCATTATAAGTAACGCCACAGTCATCACGGCTATCAAGTTTGAAGGTTCCGGCAGAAAATGAAAATCCCTCAGAATTAACCGCGGAACCAATCCCAGCGGCAGTCGGATATCCATTGGCCATGGTCACATCTACATTTTCCATTTTTACCGAGTTACTGCTTTTCAACCCCTTAACCAACTGCTGAGCGTGGGCCAATGCTGCAGCGCTGTTAACAGCTCCGCGCATCCCTTCCACTGCCGAGATTCGCGCATCAACCTGCATATCGACAAATTTAGGCACGGCGACTGCAGCCAAAATACCAAGGATAACAATGACAACAACCAGTTCAATTAAAGTAAAACCATTTTGATTCCGCATTCACATGCTCCTTTTGCGATTCCGGTAACTTAAGTTACCTCATGTTGTTATTTTTTTTCGTACTCAGCAGGATTAATAAACAGGGCCCCTCAGGGCGCTTCAGCTTTCATCAAACAATAAAATCGATCAACCTGCAAAATCAAAACTATCGCCAGGGACGCAACCAACGGTAGGGCTCAAGCTCTTTAAGCGTCAACCCTGAAAGATACTTCTGCTGACTCCCCTCTTCTCCCCTTTCGGAATAAACGGGAAAAATCTTAAATCGAACCCGGGCTGGTGCCGCCAGTTCTGTTTCAAAATAAAGCGGATTACGCACCACATAAACGAGAGTTTCTTCTCTGCTGTCGTAAAACCAGCGACCATGTTCAATATCGCCCAGACGATATTGGCTGACCACACCCAGGTAATTATTCGGCTTTTCCGACAACAGCTCCATCGGGTTACTGCCGATCATTTTTTCCAGCCCTGCCGTATTGCCTGAGACATAATGACCGGCAACCTGCATACTGATGGCACTACGCATCACCCCAAGGTCATGCTCCATTGATGTTCGTTCCACATCGACCAGCAGTTTATAGTAGCGGTTCAGGGCGACAACAGCGAGAACACTGATGATGGAAATAACGAGAACCAGCTCCAATAAAGTGAATCCGCTTTGTCGCGAGCCGAGACGCTCTCGCCTACAATTAACAATCACTTATAAAGTATTCCTCACTTTAGCTAATTAATCAAGCCTAAAATATTAATTCTTTAATAAAACCAGGTGAAATAACCCGAAAATCTGTACGATAAATGGTCACTCTTATCTGTTGAATAGCTGCCGTCATCTGGTGATGCTGGCCAGATTCCACATCGGCAAAAATACTCCCAGAGCCAGAACAAGAACCATGATCCCGATGATCATGATCATGATCGGCTCGATAACGCTCGACAAGTTTTCAGATCATAATCGACTTCTCGCTCATAGAAGACAGCGACATCCTCAAGCATGGTATCGACCGATCCCGATTCTTCACCAACCGCCAGCATCTGCAGCACCAGAGGAGTGAACATTCCTGTCTGAGTTGCGCTGCGTGTCAGAGTGTCACCTCGCTCGATCCCGTTACGAATCGCTTCGATTTTTTCTCCGACAAAGCTGTTATTGACAGCCCGGGCAGTAAAGCCAAGTGCCTGAGAAAGTGGGATTCCAGCGGTGTAACTCATATTGAAGCCACGAGAAAAACGAATCAGGGTCGAACGCAGGATAATATCCCCAACTAAAGGAAGTTTCAATTTATAACGGTCCCACAGGTAACGCCCCTGTTCCGTTTTCAAGGCCTGCCGCAGAGCTAAAACACCCAGAAAAAACAGCACAATGAGCAGATACCAGTAGTGCCTCATGAACAGCGACAGTCCCATGATAATCTGCGTTGGCAAAGGCAGGTCGGCGCCGGCCGCGGAAAAACTTTTCAAAGGCCGGGATCACAAACAAACTGATAAACAACACCGCACCGACAATGGCCGTTAAAACAAACGACGGGTAACGTAAGGCCGATTTGACCCGGTTGATCGTTTCCTTTTCACGTTCAAAATAGACTGACAGCTGCATGAAAACCTCATCCAGCTTGCCGGTTACTTCGCCAACCTGAACCATCCGACACAGAAGTGGCGGGAAGACATCGGTGTGACGGCTAAAAGCGCCTGAAAGCTCCATTCCAGACTCCAGATCGTCCACAACTCGCCCCAAGGCCTCACCCAATGTCTGATTTCTGGAGGTTTCGACCAGTCCACGGATCGCTCGAACCAACGGGACACCGGACGAATTCAGCGTGTGCATCTGGCGGCAGAACAAGATCAGATCATCCAGTTTAACTTTTTGCCGACGCCTGAAGGTCAATAATTGAGAGAAGCCGCCTCTCTTTGACTGCTTAACTTCAGTAATGCTGATCGGCATTGAATGGCTGGCCTGAAACTGGCTGGCCAGAGCTTCGGCTGAAAAGGATTCAGCCTGACCTTCTAGCAAATTGCCGGATGAATCTCTGACTTTATAGCGATAAACAGGCATCAGCAGTCCCTATCAGGAATCCATAGTGTCTTCAGGAGAAAACCCTCCAGAGTCCGAAATATTACCCGAATCGGCACTCACAAGGGTGTCGTCCAACTGGCCAGAGACACGCAGCACCTCGTCCATGCTGGTCACCCCCTCAAGGGCCAGAACCAGAGCACTATCGGCCAGGCTGACATAGCTCGGCATCTTTTGGGCAATCGTGGCAAAACCAGCGCTGTCGTTACGGCGCAAAGCATCGGCCAGATCAAAGTTGATCTCAAGCAGCTCAAAGATGCCGATCCGACCGCTGTAACCGGTATTATTACAAGCGGGACAACCGCGTCCCTCGCTAAAGACCTGATCGCGTGCAGTCATATCAATACGACCGTTGTAGGATCTGAGCCAGCTTTTTTTGCCTGGGTCTAAATCTTCCTCATGCTTACAGCCGTCACAAATGCGTCGGACCAGACGCTGCGCCAGAACGGCCCGAAGCGAGCTGGCGACGACATAACCTTCGGCCCCCATCTCGATCAGACGCAACGCGGTGCTGATGGAGTCATTGGTATGCAAAGTCGACAGAACCAGGTGACCGGTCATGGCTGCCCGCAGAGCGATATCGCTGGTCTCTTTGTCGCGCATCTCGCCCACCATGACGATATCGGGATCCTGGCGTAATCCGGCCCTTAAAACACGCGCAAAATCGAGACCTATTTTGGGGTGGACCTGGACCTGGTTAATGCGCGGCAAGCGGTATTCGACAGGGTCCTCAACCGTGATGATTTTTTTTTCAAAACTGTTCAGCTCATTCAAGGCGCCGTAGAGGGTTGTGGTTTTACCACTACCGGTTGGCCCGGTGACAAGAACAAGGCCATGTGGTTGATGCAGTTGGTGGCGAAAGCGCTTGAGTAACGCCGGAGACATGCCGACCTGCTCCAGCTGTAAAATTCCGCTCGACTGATCGAGCAGACGCATGACTACCGATTCACCATACTGCAATGGCATGGTCGACAGACGGATATCAACACTGCGCCCCTTGACCCTGACATTGAAACGTCCATCCTGAGGCAGCCGCCGCTCCGAAATGTCGAGTCCGCAGACCAGTTTCAACCGCGATACCAGAGCGGCGGCAATGCGTTTCTCCTTCATCACCTGCTCGTGCAGAACCCCGTCAACTCTTTGACGGATACGCAAGACCTTCTCATCCGGTTCGATATGAATATCGGACGCACCAACCTGAACGGCATCCTCAAACAAGGACTTCAACAGACGCACAACGGGGGCATCTTCGACGGCGGTTTCGGTCAGCAGCTGTTCCAGATTAGTGTCACCCTGAGACAGCTCCTCCCCCAATTCTTCGGCATTGTTACAATTTCCTGGGTTCGTCGATAGACCGTATCAAGCGCTTTCAGCAGTTCACTTTCGTAGACCACCGCGAGGCTGATTTTCTGCTTGAGAATTTTGCTCAATTCATCATAGGCATAGATATCGGTCGGATCGGCAACGCCGATGAGCAACTGAGTTTCGTCAGCGTTTAAAACAATAGCCCTGAAACGGCGAGCAGCCGTTTCGGGCAACAGACGAACAACCTCAGGTTTATAGTTATAATGCTTCAGGTCGATAAAGGGTAAATTGAGCTGATTGGCTAAAAATTCATGGAGTTGTCTTGAAGAGACCAGTCCCAGATCGATCAAGGTGTTGCCAAGCTTGCTGCCGGACTTTTCTGAACCGCCAGAGCGCTTATCAACTGCTCTTCTGTAATGATTCTGTTTTTGACCAGCAGTTCGCCGATTCTTATCTTCTGGCGTGGTCCGGGCCTTTGTTCTGTCAGCATCAAGAACTCCTCATTATTTTCACTACAGGACCTGCAAACGATCCTGGATATACTGCGTCAACTCCGGCTTCAACCCCGGCAGGGACAAAGCATTTCGGTAGGCATCTCGCGCCTGCTTGTACTCTCCGACCTGATCTCTGGCGATTCCCAGTCCCATCCACCATAGCGGCTGCCGAGAATCGATATCCAGTAACTGCCGATAAAGGGTTCCGGAAGCCTGGAACTGTTTTGTCTCCTGCAGCAATGCGGCCAGCAGTGCATGGTACTCAAAATCCAGGGCTAACTCAGGGTAAGGTTCGGCACTTAGAATATCAAACGCCTCTGCCGGCCTCTGCTGCTGCAGCAGGAAGCGGGCGTAATACTTTTTTAAGGGGGCATTGCCAAACGCAACAGACAACCCCTGGCTCAACAGAGTCTCAACCTTATCGAGTTCTGAAGTCATCTGAAATAATCTGGCCAGCTGTAAACGCGCATCCACCTGTTTCGGATTGATGGCCAAAACAGCTTCGAAGCTTCGTCTTGCAGCAGTCAGGTTCCGCTTTTTCAGTTCAGTCATTCCCTGTCGGAAAAACAGCTGCTCGGGATCAAGAACCTCGCTATGCCGACTCACCTGTAGCGGAACAGTTTCGGCAGAGGATTCTTCAATTGCAGGTTGTTCAGTTTGCGCTACGCTCTTCTCCGAAGCAGCATCGGCGACGTCACTCCTGTCCGCCGCCACTTCTTGCGCAGGCCGATCACCCCGGACAATATCGATCCACAACTGATAATTCCCCGTTCCCACTTCAACCATCTGAAAAGCCTGGACCTGAGCATGTTCAGGCAAGTCAACCAACAGCTGCAACGTCTCTTGTCGCGGTAAAATACTTATTCTGTCTAAAGTGTCAAAATTTAAATCCGGGATATCAAATTCCGGACCAAGGTCTGCTTTGTCAAAACTGACAACCAACGGAGCGGTGTCGTCACCACGTTGCAACAACCGATATGCGGGGAAGCCGGTAAACGACAATTTTATTCGAACAGAGTGATCGCTGTCGACGACTGACAGCGTGGACAGGGAGACCACCTTATCGACCGTCGGACTTGTTTCCCCTGTTCCTTCAGCTGCAGCGGGGACGTTCTCCCGTTTTAGCGGTTTAACAGCCGCGTCGTCTGCCAGACCGGAGGGTTTCATCGGCCTTTGATCAGCGAGGGGCGGCAACGCCCGGGGAATCGCCTGAACTCCCTGTTTTGTTCTTGAATCATTTCCTTCCGGTTGCATAAAAATAAAACCGCCACCGATCATCGTCATCGTCAATACAAAAGCGATCAGAACAATCCACCTGCGTCCTCCCGGTCTGATCGTCTTAATCAACGACATCGAGACTGCGTCTTTTATCGGCGGTTGATTTTCTTTTTGCTGACGAGCTTCCAAATCGCGCAACATGTTATTGATCAGACTCATTACACCAACCTCCAAATCATCAGGGTCAGTGCAGCAATCGTCACAACCAGACTAAACTCAAGCAGAAAAGGAGGGACGAGATATCGCCATGGCAGCTTTACTCCCGTGGAATCCTTAACGGCTTCCGCGATCGTTTTACGATCAATTTTCTTAAGACCTTTTCCGTAACCGGCAAGTAAAGCCTTATGAGCCAGCAGGTTGATCACCCTGGGGACTCCAAGGCTGGAGTGATGCAATAAACCAACTGCGGCAACGCTAAAAAGGTCAGTCCCCTGAAAACCCGCAACCTGCAAACGATGCTTCAAGTATGACGAAACTTCACTCTGTCTCAAGGTTGTCAGGCGGTACGAAAATGTAATTCTCTGCCGCAATTGTCGCAGGTTCACCTGCTCGAGACGCTGGTCAAACTCAGGTTGGGCAAAGAAGATGATATGCAGCAGTTTCTCTTTTTCAGTTTCCAGATTACTGAGCAATCTGATTGCTTCCAAACTGCGGTGAGGCATTGCCTGTGCTTCATCAATAAGCACAATCACCGGTTTCTGTTGAGCTTTCAAACGTACCAGTTCAGCAAAAATGGCTTGGTGTAGCTGTTGAACAGAAGTGTCATCCGTAGCGGTAATTTCAAGATCATGAGCAATCGCCTGGTACAACTCAAGCGGTGTCAGTAACGGGTTAGGCAGATAAGCTGTTGCACAATCATCCTGCAGGAGTTTGAGGAGTTGACGACAGAGCAATGTCTTACCGGTTCCGACCTCGCCTGTAACACGAATAAAGCCTTCACCGTTGCGCAACGACACCAGCAGAACATTGAGCGCTTCCTGGTGCCCACTGTAGCGATAAAAGTATTCCGTGTCAGGAGTCAGTGAAAATGGTTTTTCTCTAAGTCCATAAAATTGCTCATACATACAGCACCGGTTCTGATAAAAACTAAAAAGAGCGCCAGTTATTTTGTAATTGCGGAGCCATTTTATTAATGCGCTCCCGGGACTCATCGACCTGACTGGTCCAGTCGGAAGAATTGTTAATCACCTGCGGACGCAGCAAAATGACCAGTTCACTCTTTTTTGAGCTTGATCGGGTATGACGGAACAGAGCGCCGACACCGGGCAGCTTGCTCAGGATCGGTACCCCCGCTTCCTCCTTGGTTGTGTTGTCCTGCATCAGGCCACCGATAACAACCAGTTGCCCACTTCGCGCATGCACGACACTATCGGTTTCGCGCACCGTACTGAAAGCCACGGGAATACTTTGTTCGACCCCAAAAGCATTAATTTTTTTATTCTGATCAACGACTTCGCTGACTGTCGGATGAATATGCAGAGTAATGTTGCCATACTCATCAATCTGTGGTGTGACATCCAGAGCGATCCCGGAAAAAAATGGGGTCAGGGTTATATCCGTTGAACTGGTGGTTGTCGTTCCCGTGTTGGTATCGCTCGAAATATCGGTCACAAAAAATTCATCGGAACCGACCTTAATCACAGCCTTTTGATTATTGACTGTTGAAATTCGCGGACTTGAAAGAACCTGAACATCCCCCTGGCTTTCAAGCATTTCGACAAAGGCCTGAAAATCATTAAAGTTCAGAGCCATTCCGAAAACGCCGCCAAAGGATGTTGCATCAACTACGTTTGACAGATCACCGACCGAGTTCAGATCAGAACTGGTGATTGAACTGGCGGTTGCTCCGGAACCAAAAATTGTTCCGCCGCCAGACTGGCCGACAAGCACTCCCTTGCCGCTGGCAGTTTTACCCATGGCAGCCCAGTTGATTCCAGTTTGAAAGCCGTCTGCCAGGCTGACCTCGATAACCTTTGCTTCAATAACGACCTGACGCTGCAGATTATTTTGAATTGTTTTGAGATAATCCTCGACCAGACGCAGTTCATCCGGCATAGCCACGGCAACAACAACACTGGCCTGAGGCTGGACGATAACCTTCCGGCCCCCATCGGTTCCGATCAAAGCCTGTATCGCACCGCGCAACTCCGACCAGAAGTCGGCCGTTGACTCGCTATCAATCCGACTTCCGGAGACAACCCCGGTTTGCGCCGAATTGTTATCGTCGTCATTGCTGTCTTCATCACCGTCAACCTGTGTAACCTGCCCCGAACTGACACGTGTTTGCGATACACCCTTGCGGACGAGATTCAAATAATTCACCTGAAATGTTCTGGCCTGTAATCCGGCCGGCATGATTTGATAGACATTGCCGGTTTTAAAATAGGTGAAACCATAAACGTTCTGAATGACCTGCAACACCTCTCCAATTGTCGTGTTCTTCAGATCAATACTGATATCCCCTTTAACCTGGGGATGAACCACCATGTTGACTGAACTGCCCTCAACCAGGCCCATGAAAAATTCACGGGCCGAAACCTTACTGGCGGCAATGTCAAAACGCGGCTCTTCGGTTTTGACCAGTGGTATCTCAAGTGACGATCCTGCCGGAATTAAAGCAGAGCGAACCTCTTGTGGAGGAGGTGGAGCCAGCCTCTCGTCAGCAGAGACCTCAGGAGCATTCAAAGCCTGCTGAATCGCATCGGTAGAAACGCCGTTACGCGGCTGGGGAGCACATGCGGAGACCAGAATCAACGCAATGGCAGCAATAAATACCGATCTTAATTTCAAGGGAAACACGTTCACGGTTGACTCCTGTCGATGATACCGTCTCTAGCGAATCGACTTCTTTAAGCCGGTTCCAGACCGACGTAACAATACTTTATGTTTCTTTTTCTGCAACACAACTTCGTTATTCCTGATTTCGCGGACTCGGTAGCCCTCAAAACGGTCTCCTTGCTGCAGGAACTGTCCGTTAATGACAGCGACACTCCGCTCGGACGAAATCAACACGGCTGACAATATCCAGGAATCCGTATTCAGCTGGGGCTGTTTTTTCCAGCAACAACCTGCGGGACCTGGTAGGAAAGAGGTCGGAGTGGATCAACCAACCTCCCCTGGTCGGCATTGGCTGAATGCGATAACAGAAAGACACCACAACTGAAGATAAAGAATCTGCAGATATCAACCACCGATCCAACCCTCCGTCAAACTTAAGGTGTGCACCTGAATACGGACAATCGCCTCAGGATAGGTCTCTGTTTCAATTTCGACGGAATCCCAAACGATAGATTTAGGCAAGCGTTCGAGCTGGTTCAGATACTTCAGCAAAGTCAGGTAATCACCACTGAATTCAAGCTTCAAGGGATGCCTATACAGAACCGGAGGAGTTGACTCTTTTCCGCCATGATCAAATGTGAGGAGTTCAGGAGGCAAATTTTCCAGCCTGATCAAACGCAACCGCTTCTGTTGAGTCAGTAAATTCTTAAGCAGGTCAGGCATCTCCCGAGGAGCCACCAGGTTAACGATACCGGCCCCGAGTTGTTGCTGCAATTGAAGGGATTGCTGTTGCAGGGCAGCCAGCCTTTGTTTATTTTCCCGGTCTGGATCAAGCTCCCTGCGCGCCAGGACATTCTCCTCCTGCACCTGCAGTTCAGCTGCCTCACTTTCAAGCGAAGCCAGCTCACGAGTCAATAATCGACGTTCACGGCCAAAGGCTTCAAAAACAAATAATTCATCAACAAAGCCAACACCAGCAGGACACAGACCAGCCAGATGACACGTTCGCGCAGTGGCCGTTGTTCGTACCAGCGATTCAGGAAAAAGATTGAGCTGTCATTGTCTTTCCTCCTGTGTACTTTCAAGAATAAAATCAACCCATCCATTCCCCTCTTTGATACGCTCAAGCCGTAACCGGGAAAAAGTTCGGCCACCAAAACATGTTCAGTTCCCAGCAAACTGAGATAGTCGGGAACAAGATCTGCCGACATGGAGCGACCGGCCAGGACGACATCTTCTCCCCGCTCAAAGATCCTGACCCGATTCAGCCAGACCCCCTTCAAGGGATTGCGGGCCAGGCCTTCTAGTGAGGCGAGCATATGGGCATTGCTTTCCATATCCTGCCGGGGAAAATAGTCCAATGCCTGTTGTTGTCCCCTTATTTCGCGCTCCAGACGAGTAATGGTTTCTTCCAACAGAACGTTCTTATGGACTTCTGGGTGCTCCTTTTCCAGCAGAGCCACGCGCTGCCGATCCGACTCAATCTGTTGTGTCAGTTCCACTTTTTGAGTTCTGAGCTGAGTAACCTGGCGAGCGCCGTACAAAGCGATTACAACCAGACAGACCAGCACTGCGAGCACAGCCAGCCACGCGTGACGGCTCTGCAGAGGCTCCGGCTTGTCAATCAGAATATCCTGATATAAATTAATCTGTTGTCGCATCAGTTGAGCTCCTGCCTTAATGCACCACCAATAGCCAGAAGATTGCGGTTGAGAACCAGTTGATCTGCACTGTCCGGGACTTTGAGTCGACCGTCAAAAGACAGGCTCTCGACCTGGGTGGTCAGATATTCATCAAAATAATTGATTAATGCAGGGATTTCTCGACCTGTCTGGGCAACCAGCAAACGAGATACCGTTGGCAGCAGAAATGTGCTCTCGCAAAAATCGAATGAACGCTGAACCTCAAGTACAATTGCGTCGAGACGCTCTGTCAGCATTTCATACTGACCGTCTGCGTAGGGGAGCAAATCGTCCATCCCCGTATTAAACAGACGGGCCAGATAAAGTGTTCCTTCGCGGGCAATTGCCAGAATGCCACTCTCTTCGAGCAAAAGTAGGACAGCGACACCACGCTGATCGTCTGAAAACAGTTCACAGATATTGCGTAAAGCAAATTCAGGGATATCGATAGCGACAAGATTCAAGCCACAGCTTTCCATAACCTGAACCTGCTGCAAAAGTCGTGATTTGGGGGCAGAAACAGCATAAGTCAGTGGCTTCCTGTCACCACCGAATGAGGCAATCTCAAACAGATCGACAACAGCTTCTTCAACCGGGTAATCGATCCGCTCACGAATCTGCCAGCGAGCGGCATCACGCCGCTCGCTGGCAGGCAAATCACCGATCTCAGTCTGAATTAATTGATATGAGTCAGCGGCCAAAACATTTATACAACGTTTTTTCTGAACCGCATGCTGACTCAGCATCGATTTCAACACACTTCCAGGGTCAGCGGCGGCATCCAGCTCAGAAAGCATACTAAGCGACAGTTCAGGCTCTCCAGCTTGAGAGTACTGGACTTCGGCAACCCCGACCTGAACACCATCAAGACACACTGCCAGCGCGGCTCCATCAGCCCTGCCCTTTGTTCGTTTTCCTATCAGGACAACCTCCCCTTAAGATTTTTTCTTTTGAATCCACTAATATTACCGTAAATTAAACCTTACTATCAACTAATAATCAATAAAAAAAGGCAGCGGAAGCTGCCTTTTTTCTAAACAAGTTACTATAACCCTTTGAAAATGTAATAATTTTTGATTACACCCTCAATCTATTCATCTGTTAACGACCTCTTTTCAAGCTAAAATCCTAGAGTTTATCGGCTTCTTCTGCCAGATAGTTGGCGACTCCGTCACCATCAGCCACCATCCCCTTATCACCCTGGCTCCAACCGGCCGGGCAGACCTCACCATATTTTTCATGGAACTGAACGGCATCGACCATACGCAACATTTCATCAATATTGCGGCCGAGTGGCAGGTCGTTAACAACCTGATGGCGGACGACACCCTCTTTGTCAATCAGGAACGAACCACGCAGGGCAACGCCAGCGGGATCCAGCTCGACATCGTAGGCACGGCAAATCTCATGTTTCACATCTGCCACCAGTGGATACTTGACCGGACCGATACCGCCATCCTTGACCGGTGTGTTACGCCACGCCAGATGAGTAAACTGGGAGTCGATGGAGCACCCGATGACCTGAACATCGCGCTTTTCAAATTCTTCGATGCGGTGACTGAAAGCAATCAACTCTGTAGGACAGACAAAGGTAAAGTCGAGGGGATAAAAGAACAGGACAACATACTTGCCTTTATAATCACTCATGGACAGTTCGCCGATTGAGCCATCCGCCATAACTGTCGGTGCAGTAAAGTCCGGGGCCTGCTTACCAACCAATACACTCATTTCTAAGACTCCTCTGGTAAAATATTTCTGGTTAGATCAATGTTTTTACCGGTTCAGTTTAATCGATAATCAAAACCTGTCAAGTAATAATTACCATTTAGGTCTTTTTCTTACGGCTGCGCGGATGGCTCTGATCGTATACCTCGGCGAGATGGGTAAAGCTGACCTGGGTATAACGCTGAGTGGTTGACAGTGAAGCATGACCGAGAAGCTCCTGAATAACCCGTAAATCAGCTCCCGCATCAAGCAGATGCGTTGCGAAGGAGTGACGTAAAGCATGCGGCGTCACATCGGTTGGCAGGTTAAATTGCAGTAACCGCTGTTTTAAATGGCGTTGGATGGTGCGAGCAGTCAAGCGTCCTCCCCGGTGATTTAAAAACAGAGCACTCCCATTGTCAGCCCCCGGCCTCTCGGCAAGATAGCGCTGAAGAACCCGACAGGCCTGAAGCCCTACAGGGACGACTCGCTCCTTCCCCCCCTTCCCCAGCACCCGAACCTGCCTGCTGCTGCAATCGACGGCCGCAACATTCAAGGAAACCACTTCTCCAACCCTCAAACCACAAGAATAAATCAATTCAAAAATCGCCAGATCCCTCATAGCCAACGTATCGGGCTTGGCAGGTGCACTATCGAGAAGAGTCCCAACCTGTTCGGCACTCAGAACCCGAGGGAGATACTGTTCACGTCGCGGGGTTATCAGACTGTCTGCCGGTGAATCGAGCAGCAACCCCTGACGTACCAGAAGCGGAAAAAAGTCTTCAAGGCAGACAGCTTCCGGGCAATGCTCGATCGTCCGCAGGTCTTATGCAGACGGGCGAGATACTGGCGCAACAGCAGACCATCGATACGCTCAATATCCACTCCTTCATCCGGGGTCTGCTCTTGCAGAAACAAGAACAACTGATCCAGATCCCTACAATAAGCCCGGACTGTATGCTCCGACAAATTGCGTTCGACACTTAAATAGATCTTAAACTCTTCAATGCGCTGCTTCATGATTTTCCCCTGCCGCCTTAAAGCCAGTCTGACCGGAATAAATTGACGCTGGAAAAAACGCGTGTCATACTTTCTAGCATTATTGACGACACGTTGACCAGCCTGTCTGCAGCCATTGACAATTTTCCGCAACGGTTCATATTTAAGGATAATTCCCGATGATATACCTGCTCTTGTCTCTATTCCTGATCATCAATTTCGGCGTGCTTATCTTTGACTTTTTTAGTCGTCTTATTGAGTTACAGTATCTTCTGGTACGAACACTCCAACAATCACCCCTCTGCGTACAATCAGAGATTCAACCGTCACAGCTTAAAGCTCTGTCTGACCCTGATCTTTCCGGAAATGTTTTTTAATTATATAACCATCCTCGTCACCCCCTTTGGACTCTTCAACAGAAAAAACATGACTTGAAAAGGAACCTGCCTCCAGTCATCCTTCTGCATGGCCTGTTCGATAATCGGGCCAGTTGGTTCTGGTTCAAACACCAGCTCAGCCTCAGGGGCATTCACAATATTGTCACCATCAACCTTTCGTCCTGGCATAGTGAAGAGGTTCTGACAGAACTGTTGGCGAAAAGAATCGATGAGCTTCGCCATCAACTGGGCGTCAACAAGGTCCATCTTGTCGGACATTCCATGGGGGAATCATTGCCCGCAACTATATTCAACTGCGGGGAGGAGCAAGTAAGGTTGACCAGCTCATCTGCCTAGGTTCTCCCACGCGGGTCAAACTGGCGACCTTTTCCGTTTCACCGCTGGGCAAGCATTTAATTCCCGGCTCTGTCTTCCTCCAGCGGCTCAATTCATCACCACAGCCAGAGCAGGTCACCTGCACCAATATCTACACCCGAAAAGACAATATGGTTTTACCCAACAATCACTGCCTGCTGGAATGGGCAGAAAACATTGAAGTCGATAACATCGGGCATACGTCCCTGATCTATCGAACACAGGTTGTTGCAAAAACCGCTGAGGTACTTAAGAAAGCTTCGATACAATGATTCACAGCATCAAGATAAAACCGAGCAACAGATTCAGTTCAAGGAAATCACCCGCAAAGTCAACCAGCTGGTTGCTGAGTCCGGCATCAACCACGGGCAAGTCCTACTGTTTGTTCCCCATACCACGGCTGCCGTCACCATTAATGAAAACGCCGATCCTGATGTTACTATCGACATGGCCAAAGGGCTCAACCGGCTCATTCCCCACAAAGACAACTACCGCCACCGTGAGGGCAACAGTGCCGCACATATTAAAAGCAGCCTGATCGGCCCGTCTGAACAGCTGATAATTGCCCACGGGCAGCTTCTTCTGGGAACCTGGCAGGGTATTTACTTCTGCGAGTTCGACGGTCCTCGCTCTCGTACGCTGCATGTAAAATTATCAGAGGACCGAGATCGTGCAGACTGAATCGGGCACAGGAGCAGAAGGTATCTCCCTGCGTCAACTGCGAAGCTACCAACCGGAGCTGGTGGAAGAAGCCCTGGCAGAGCTGTTAGCTCCTCTGGGAGGAATGCAGACCTTTGTCAAACCGGGACAAAAAGTTCTGCTGAAACCAAACATGCTCGCCGGCAAAGCCCCGGAGAAAGCCGTAACCACTCACCCGGAACTTGTCCGTGCCGTTATAAAGTCTGCACAAAGCGCGGGTGGGATCGTCAGCTTGGGGGATTCTCCAGGAATCGGAAGTCCGGAAAGTGTGGCTCGCAAATGCGGACTGATGCAAGTGGTCGAAGAAACGGGGATCTGCTTTGCCCCCTTCGATAAGTCGACCCGGATAAAAACCAGAAATGGCACCTTCCACGAGCTTGCCGTCGCTCAAGATGTTCTCGACGCAGATGTCATAATCAATCTCCCTAAGCTCAAGACACATCAGATGATGGGGATGACCTGTGGGATCAAAAACATGTTTGGTAGCGTGGTTGGATTGCGTAAGCCCCGGTTGCATCTGCAAGCAGGAACAGACAAAGCTTTTTTTGCGCTGCTCCTGCTTGAACTCTGCGAATACCTGGCCCCAGGCCTAACCATCGTCGATGCTGTCATCGGCATGGAAGGCGAAGGCCCGGGCAGTGGCGATCCTGTCGAGATCGGAGCGCTGCTGGCAGGGAGAAATCCCCAAGCGGTTGATACGGTTGCCATGAGTCTGCTCAACCTGAAACCAACCCAGGTCTGGACTCAGCAACAGGCGATCGCAACCGGCAGACCCTGGACCAGACTTGAGGAGCTGACACTGCACGGCGACTCATTGGACCAAATGCGTTTAAAAAACTTCCGTCCGGCAAAAATGACAGATGTTAATTTTGGCCTCAAAGGTGGTTTAAAAAAACACCTGAAACAGGCCCTGACGGCTCGACCGGCTGTCGACCGCAATCGGTGTCAGCTCTGCAATGCTTGCGTCACTCATTGTCCGCCGCAGGCCATGAAGATCGAACAGAGAAAATTGCAGATCGACTATACATCCTGCATCCGCTGTTTTTGTTGCCAGGAACTCTGTCCATACGGTGCGCTGCCGACCAAGCAGGGTTTGTTGTTGAAGCTGATCCGCTTGCTGCGGCCATAAGCTGTATGCTCTCGTGACAAAAAAGGCCGATGCATAAACATCGGCCTTTCAACTATCGACAGTATCCGGCGGACAGACATCCACCCGGTACAGACAATAATTTAACGTACCTGAACAACTTCCTTAACTTCGGGAATCTGTTCCATCAGATTACGCTCAATTCCCATCTTCAGAGTCATTGTTGACATTGGACAGGAACCACAGGCCCCTGTCAATTTAACACTGACGACACCCTCGTCTGAAACATCAACCAATTCAACATCCCCTCCATCAGCCTGTAAAGCCGGACGGATAAGGTTAAGCACTTCTTCGACACGTTCTTTCATCAGTTTTCCTCCAATTAATGGTGATTATTAAGGTTAAGTATAGCGTTCAGAGCAACCTCAACGCAAGACATGAGTTAATTCACCCCACCCGGGAGACGAATATCCTGAATTTTACGCTGGCACAACAATTCTTGACTGCCAACATTTTCCCCTGGATCAGAACCCTGAAGCTTTCTCCCATACCACCATCCGGCAGAATCAGGTTTTTCAGATTCATGCGAAGCGCCTGAGCCTTTTGGGGATCGGACTCTCTGCTTTCCAGCTCAATCAGCAGTTCAAGAAAACCAAGCGCCATCAGAAACTGATACTGCTGGCCGAAGTAAAGTGTCTTTAACCCACGCCGGCCACCAACATTCTGTAAATGAGAAAAGTCAACATGCGACGTCATATCCTGATGACCGACCCTTTCATAGGGTTCGTCGCTGGTCTGATGACGATGATAACAAAGGAAGGTTCCTGAATGGCGCGACGGGGCATAGAGTTCCTCCGCGGTATAGCCGTAATCAATCGTCAGAGCAAATCCTCTTTTGATGACTTCGGTCACTTGTCGCATCCAGAGTCCCGCATTAAGATTGACCTCACAACGGTTGCCTTCAATCGGTGCAATTCCAGCCTGGTCAAAATAATTCTCAATTTCAGCAGTCGAAGGCCGGCGCAACTCTTCACCGAAGCCGTCGCCTTTATTGACGACGTAAACTTCTTTCAGCTCTCCACCCTGTTTTTCAACGATATGAACAGGAAAAGCATCAATCAGTTCATTGCTTAAAAACAGCCTTCCATCCCCTTCAGATCAGCAAGGTCACACCAATGGACCCGTCCCTCATCAACGTGATGCTGTAATAGCTCGGCCTGTCTGGTACGGTTATCGTCACTGATTTCAACAATACGATAGACCAAAGAAGCGTAAAAATCAGGAGACTCTTCCGAAATTGCATCCAGGATATCCAAACACAGATGTCCCTCTCCGGCCCCCTGCTCCGCGATGGTAAAGACTCCGCTCCCCAGGATCTGCCACATCTGTATAAGCTGACGGGCAATTAAGCGACCGAAGCAGGAATGAACACTGGATGAGGTAAAAAAGTCTCCCTGTTTACCAATACGCGTTCGCGGCGTAGTATAATAGCCGTACTCAGGATGATACAGAGCTTGCTGCATATACTCGGCAAAGGTCAGTCCCCCCATTAAATCAATCTGTCGGGCGATTTCCTGCACCAGCTCAGAATTACTGTCTTTATACATAAATAGACATCCTTGAATATAGTGAAACCGGATTATAACGAGAGCGACATGTAATGACAACCCTGTTGGTCAACAAATAATTTCACCTCTCAACTCCGCCCCTGTCAAAACCGATTAATGCAATCCCCACAGAAGCCGCTATAATCTATTTTAACCAATTAAGCATTGTCGGCTCTTGAACTTACAGGTATTTCATGCCATTATTGGCAGCTTGCAGGGATCTGAGTCCCGGGAGAAGTCAACCTTCAAATATCATTGGAGAAAGAGTTTTATGGCTATCATCACTATTTCCCCTCAAATGGGTACTGGCGGCATTCCAATCGCCCAACAAGTCGCTGAAGAGCTTGATTACACCCTGATCAATGGTGATGCAATCAAAGCGGTTGCGGCAGACTATGGCCTGACTGAGGAGCGCTGCTGTTGATTGACGAAAAACCCCCTGCGTTCATTGAAAATCTTGACCGCCAACTTGAGTTGGATACCTGTCGTATGCAACTGATTATCCTCGAAAAAGCCTATGAGGGTAATGCCATTCTATACGGTCGTGGCGGACAATACCTGCTGCCGGGCATCCGGAGCGTTTTTCGGGTTCGCATCATTGCTCCTTTTGAAGAAAGAGTAGAGCGCTGGGCCGAACGTGAATGGATTGATCCGGATCTGGCGCACTCTTTGGTGCGTAAAAGTGATCAACGCAGGGCCGGCTATATCAAGTATTACTTTGACAGCGACTGGGAAAACACAATCAATTACGACATGATCATCAACACAAGCCGCGTATCCAATGACTCCGCCGCGAGGCTGATCAAGGAAGCAACCCGCGACCCCTATCTGATTGAAAAATCTGAAAAGTGTAAAGTTCGGATCAAAAGACCTCATCATTCAGAAAAAAGTGCAGATTGCTCGATTGGCCGACGAACGGATCAAGGATATCTGGTTCAAAATCGACGTTCAGGACTGCTGCGTCACTCTTGCCGGCCACGTCTACAGCGAAGAAGAGCGGCGGGCAGCAATTGATGATGCACGCAAGGTTGAAGGGGTTATCGAAGTTGTAGACAATCTGAAGATTGTCCATTATTAAATTTACCCGGATACGGCTAACCAATAAAACAAACAACAAAACGCCGGCATTGCCGGCGTTTTGCGTAACCATGACACCACTGAGCAAGGAGCAACACACATGGCTGGACATAGTAAATGGGCCAACATAAAACACCGCAAAGGGGCACAAGATGCCAAGCGTGGAAAAATATTCACAAAACTGATCAAAGAGATCACAATCGCTGCAAAGATTGGTGGTGGCGACCTTGAGGCCAACGCTCGACTGCGCCTTGCAGTCGACAAAGCCAAACAGGCCAATATGCCCAAGGACAATATAGATCGGGCGATAAAAAAGGGAACCGGCGACCTTGACGGCGTGACCTACGAAGAAGGAACCTTTGAAGGCTACGGTCCTGGTGGTGTCGCTGTTATTGTCGAGTTCATGACCGACAACAGAACCCGTACCGTTGCCGATGTCCGTCACGCCTTTAACAAATACGGCGGCAGCCTTGGAGTTAGCGGGTCTGTGGCATTCATGTTTGATCGCAAGGGGCAGATCATCTTTACTGAAGACAATGATTTCGATACGATTTTCGAGGCGGCCCTTGAAGCCGGGGCAGAAGATGTCAAAGATGAAGACGGCGTCATCGAAGTTATTACAGATCCAGCCGAATTTGAAGCAGTCCGCAACGCTCTGGACGAGCAGGGGCTCAAATTCCAGTCTGCCGAAGTGACCATGATCCCACAGAACATGAACCCGGTTGAAGGGAAACAGGCGGAATCATTAATGAAGATGATTGACGTTCTGGAAGATAACGATGATGTTCAAAATGTTCACGCCAATTTCGACATTTCCGATGACGAGATGGAAAGGATCATGGGGTAAAAGCAGTTCGACCTTCGGTGGGTGGCGTTCGAGGTTTTGTGTTGAGACTTCAAGCTTCGCACGTCGACTCCCGAACCGCACATCGACCCCGTTTTTTTATGCGCATTCTAGGTATTGATCCCGGCAGTAAAGCAACAGGCTACGGCTTTATTGAACAGCAAGGTAACAGACTCATCCATATCGAGAATGGAGCCATATTTACGCGAAGTCAGGACCCCCTGGCAGCACGATTGCAAAAAATCTATATGGCCCTTTGTGCTCTGATAGAGAAGTATCAACCGCAGGCCGTTGCAGTTGAACAGGTTTTTATGGCCCGCAATCCCGCTTCAGCCCTGAAGCTCGGCCACGCGCGAGGAGTTGCTCTGCTTGCTGGCATCAATGCAGACTTGCCGGTTGCTGAATATTCCGCTCTGCAGGTCAAAAGTGCCGTTGTCGGCTATGGTCGTGCAGGCAAAAACCAGGTCCAGCAGATGACAAAAACCCTGCTGAATCTTCCAGAAATCGCTCAGGAAGATGCCGCAGATGCATTAGCCGTTGCAATCTGCCATGCCCACAGCCATCATATGAGCAATAAAATTCAACCGGCGCCACCCAAGCGGAGAACTAATTTATGATCGCGATGCTGACCGGAAACCTTGCTTATCGCAGTCCGGAACAGATTATTATTGATGTATCGGGCGTCGGTTATCGACTTCAGATTCCGCTATCGACATTTTATGCATTACCTGAAACGGGTCAGATCACGCTTCACGTTCATACTCACGTAAAAGAGGATGCTTTTCAGCTCTTCGGTTTTTCCACTGTTGCGGAAAAAGATTTCTTCTCACTCCTCATTTCAGTCTCAGGTGTCGGCCCGAAACTGGCCATTACGATCTTGTCCCACAGTCCGGTTGAAGATCTGGCTCTGGCTTTAAGTCAGGGAGATATTCCACGCCTGACAGCAGTTCCGGGAATCGGTAAAAAAGCGCCGAACGCCTGGTACTTGAACTGCAGGACAAAGCAACAGCCTATGCCGTCGGTGCAGCCATAAGCCCCGCAGAAACAGCTGGCAGGGGCGCAGAAAACATTCAGCAGGATGCTCTTTCGGCATTGGTCAATCTGGGCTACAAAGAAACGTTGGCTAAAAGAGCTCTGAAAACCCTCAATCCGGCACCGGGAACACCACTTGAGGAGACCCTTAAAGCGGCACTGCACGTTTTATTGAAATGACAGGACCTAAAACATGGATGATCGCTTGATTACAGCCGAAGAGCAACCGGGAGAAATCCATCTTGACACCGGCTTACGGCCAAGAACTCTGCAGGAATATGTCGGGCAATCCAAGGCGAAAAAAAACCTTCAGGTTTTTATCGACGCCGCCCGCAACCGGCAGGAAGCGCTTGATCATGTACTTTTTTTCGGCCCGCCCGGTCTGGGAAAGACCACCCTGGCGAATATCATTGCCCAGGAAATGGGCGTCAGTATCAAGAGCACTTCAGGTCCCGTTATCGAAAAAACAGGGGATCTGGCAGCAATCCTGACAAATCTGGAAGAGGGGGATGTTCTCTTTATCGATGAAATCCACCGCCTGTCACCAGTCGTAGAAGAGATTCTTTACCCGGCAATGGAAGACTACCAGCTTGATATTATGATCGGTCAGGGTCCTTCAGCCCGGACAATCAAGCTCGACATTCCCAGGTTCACTCTTGTTGGCGCAACGACACGGGCGGGACTGCTATCGTCCCCACTGCGTGATCGCTTCGGTGTCATCAGTCGTCTTGAATTTTACTCCCATAGCGAACTTACGACCATAGTCAAACGCAGTGCGGATATTCTGAGGATAGAAATTGACGAAGAAGGAGCTCGCGAGATTGCCTGCCGAAGCCGTGGGACTCCACGCATCGTCAATCGCCTGCTTCGCCGTGTACGTGATTTTGCTGAAATTGAAGGTAACGGAAAAATCAATCGTGCCCTGGCCGATCATTCTCTTCAGCGCCTTGAAGTCGACAACCACGGTCTCGATTACATGGATCGTCTTCTTCTATTATCAATCATTGATAAATTTTCTGGGGGCCTGTCGGCCTGGACACCCTTGCCGCGGCCATAGGAGAGGAGCGCGACACCATCGAAGATGTCATTGAACCGTATTTGATTCAACAGGGTTTTCTTAACCGAACGCCTCGTGGTCGAGTCGCGACTGAGAGTTGCTTCAGACATTTCCAAAGAACCCCTAATCAAACCGGCCAGAATGACACACTGTTCAGCTGACATAGACTCTGAAAATGAAAGAATCACTACAACAATTTGCGCAACAGCTCGCCACCTGGACCTCCGAGGTTATTGATCGGGGCAGGACCCCTTTCCGTAAAGTGGAAACATGCGCCACGGTCGAAACCGATGTTGGGCAAATTGAGATTGCTTTGGTCTTCTGGATCAACCGTCAAAGTCTCATGGCTGGAGGGCTCTTGCTCCTCCCGGACGGTTCTCTGGAAGAGGAACTTCGGCGTGGACGCCATGCTGCTCGCGCATTAGGATTGAACCATTTCGTCACCTGGGAAAAGAATCAGGTCCGCATTTGGCACTGCGATAATGCAATCGTTTTGGAACAACAAAGTTTTCCACTTAAAGACCCCAACTATTTGGAAACCTTTCGTTTTATTTTGGATGATCTGCTGGAAGCCCTGAAATTGACAGCGGTTCTGGGCGCCGTTCCGACCGCGGAACTGGGGACATCCTACTTTCACAACCTTGCTCAAATAACGCTGCAGCAGGCGCTGCCATCACTGATTGAAGCCTATCGCAGCCAGCGCTCAGGAGACGGCCAGAATCCCAATAACGACATTGACTCCTGCGCAGAGGAAACCAACCGCCAGACACTTCTTCAAATCTTGGCTCTCCTCTGGCGTGGAGAGATACCAGCATCCATCATGCCTGAAACTCTGGAAAAGACGCTGGAAACATCCATAAGCCAGCTGGAAGACGAACTCAAACAGCCCTTAAGCTTGAGAAACCTTGAAGAGCCGCCTCTTCTTCCACTTGAAGCGGCTGTCGCATTCCACCACTTCCTGCTGCGTCTCAGACAGCTCTCTTGGAACAGTTCAGCCGAACGGATAGAGGCAACTTTAAACAGGCTGTCGGCAAGCTGGTTTCCGGACTCGGAGGTTTATTCTTCAGCGGCTAAAATATGTCTTTACCCTACAGCTCCACCACGCGGACAGATGGAACTGATCCTCTCTGAATCACCATCACTCCTGACCCTGACCGCCATGCTTCAAAGCATCAGGAGCGCCGCTCCCGCAAATCTCTATTTCAGTCACATTTTCAAATTGGAGCACGAAACGTTCCCCCCCTCAGAGGTTGAAGCCCGGTTGATCAGCAAAAGAACTCTAACAACTCTGGAGCGAGGCGAATTCGTTACCCGTCTGAGAAAATCATGGCCTCATCGCAGATTCAAGCTGAGAACAGGACAACCATACTGGTATTGGGAATGTATCCATCTGCTCGGCATCAGTCACAACAATCAACAAATGAACCTGCAAATTCCCCTCGCAGCACTTCAAACGGCGGCAGACAGCTCTCTCTGGCCCCTGCTAAACGAGCAGTTCTGCATCTGCAGCATATTGCAAGAGGGAGACGATCTGAAAATAACCTTGCTGCGCGCCTCGCAAGGGCAGATTCCGGTCATCGTTCAGCACAAGGAGGGACAACGGGAAGTCACAGCAACAGATTCCCCTGAATGGTTCAGGAACCATCTGTTGCTCGCCCTGGAGCTACCTGAAGAAGTTTATCGCCTGCTGGATCAGGAACTCGTTTATCCTCCCCAACCAAACTTACAGGCAAAGCTGAAATCGGCATGCAGATTTATCGTCAAAGCCGGTGCTTTCAACTGCTTCAGGCAATCACAGATCCCAACACCCTGAATAGTCTTGATCCCGATAGTGTGGATCAGGATTCAGAGGATATGCTTCCCGCGCCAGAGACAAGGCTCCTTAAGCAGTTGGCAGATGAACATCAATCCGATAAAACAGTCGATCAAAGCCTTGCGGCAGTGATGCTATGCCCCTCCCTGACCGACCTGGCATTACCGACTCAAAGACGCAGAAGCCGCAGTTCTGACAAAAAAATCACCAGACAAAAAACAATTTATCCAACTGATTATGGACCAGGCCGACACTTTTGGCATACCAAACTTTCCAGAGCAGTATCTTTACTTTCTGGATCAACCTCAAATGCAACGCTACCGCATCACCCCCCCGGTGACAGAAAAAAGCCGGATTCTTGGTGAGTTCACTCTCGAAGATGCCAGGGGGCAATCAATCAGCGGTTTCGGGGAAGAGCTGGAGCAAGCTCTGCTCTTCTGCTCTCTGGCAGACAAGAGCTGCTTTGAACTGCCCGTAGACAGAGAGCAGCTCAATATCATGCTTCAGCATTACAAAAAAGACTTGAATGCCCTCTATGAACATATTGGCAATATCAGCTATAGCAGCTATGAAGACGCCAAAGAAGCGCGCAAGCTTTTAAATAAAGCATGGAAAAAGCTGAGGCTGCCGGTCCCGGCCTGGTTTAAAAACTGAGTCGAAAACATGGTATAACATCAGTCCATTCGAGCCGTCACCCTCTTTCAACCCGGCCGGACGGATGGGGTGTGGAGACTCTTGCGACAAAAGATTGAAGACTTTTCAGAAATTGTTATAATCCCAAGAGTTTCAGATTTCACTCGGCCCTGAAAGGAGTCCGCTATGCTCGAGATTGTAGAAAAAACATTGCTGGCAGGTATTGGTGCTTTAGCCCTGACCCAGAAAAAAGCTGAAGAGGTAATTGACGATCTGAAAGAACGCATGAACCTCAGCGAGGAAGAAGGAAAAAACCTGCTCGAAAAACTGCGTAATGCAGCCAAAGAAAATCAGGAGAAAATAGAGGAGCTGGCCCAGAATGAAGTAAAAAAAGCCTGCGAGCGCGTCGGCGTTGTCACAGCAGACGAGTTCACCAAACTCCAGCGGAAAGTCGCGCAACTGGAAAACAGATCAAATCACAGTCATCCTGATAGGAAGCGGTCTGCCCCTTGCCACTGAATCGCATTAATCGCAATATCCGCTCACTGAAACGCTATCGCCAGGTTCTCGGTGTCCTGATCAAATATGGCTTCGGCCATATCATTGAACAGTTAAACATCGATTATTATCTCCAACTGGGTAAACGTATTGTTTCATTAGGGACAGCTTCGCGTGATCTCGAACGCCTGACTCAAGCTGCCCGCTTCAGGCTCGCACTTGAGGAATTGGGTCCAACCTTCATCAAACTCGGCCAACTCCTCTCGACTCGACCAGATATTGTTCCGGCGGATATCATTGAGGAGCTGGAGGAGCTGCAGGACCATCTCAATTCTGTTGATACGGATCAGATCGTTGCTCAAATACACCGCGAGTTAGGCTATCCGGTCGAAGAACTGTTTGATCATTTCGACAAACCCCCTCGCGACAGCCAGTATTCCCAAGTCCATAGAGGGACCTTAAAGTGGGGAACAGATTGTCTGCAAAGTTCGACGTCCGGGGATAGAAACATCATAGAAACAGATATCGACATTATGATGGGGCTGGCTTATCTGGTCGAAAAGCATCTGCCTGGCGGAGACATGTATGACCCGATTTCCCTTGTTAAAGAATTTCGTCGAACCATTAACCGTGAGCTCGACTTTTCCCGAGAAGGTCGTACGATTGATCGCTTTGCAGCTAATTTTGCAGATGACGAATGCGTTCGAATCCCTGCTGTTTTCTGGGACTACACTGGCCGCACAGTCCTGACTCTTGAATACCTGGCAGGGATCAAAATATCCTGTCTGAATGACCTTGAAGAAGCGGGGATGGACCTCAAAGTTTTAGCCCATAACGGAGCCGACAATTTTCTCAAGCAGGTTTTATCCATGGCCTGTTCCATGCGGACCCTCATCCCGGAAATATTCATGTCCTATCTGATAATGTTATCGGCATCTTCGACTTCGGCATGGTCGGTCGACTCGATGATGATCTGAAACTACAACTGACGGAGCTGCTCCTTTCCGTTCTAAGACGTGATGTTGATCATATTATTTCGCAACTTCTCTATTCGGGCGACCTTCATGACGATTCAAACCTCAAAAGCCTCAAAAGAGATCTGACGGAATTTATCGATGACTATTACGATATCCTGCTTCAGGATTTAAAGGTTGGAAAACTGCTGATCGAGTTTGTTGAAATCCTCACGGAATATCGCATTAAATTCCCATCCAACCTCATGCTTCTCTCCAGAGCCCTTATCGCCATGGAGGGGATCGGACGTCAGCTTGATCCAGACTTTAACATGGTTGAACAACTCAAACCTTTTGCCGAGCAGATTGTCAAGGATCGCTATTCACCGAAGAACGTCGCCAAAGATGTTGCGAGAACCTTGCAGTCATACCAGTCTCTGGGAAAAAGTCTGCCGAAAGACATTAAGGAGTTCATCAATAAGGTCAATCGCAATAAATTTAAAATCGACCTTGAACATCGCGGTCTTGAGCGACTCATTAACGACCTGGACAAATCGTCCAACCGTATTTCATTCAGCCTCGTCATTGCCTCATTGATCATCGGTTCATCCTTAATCATGCAGTCCGATAACGGACCGATGCTATTCGGCTTCCCGGTATTGGGTCTTCTCGGTTACTGTGTTGCCGGCTTTCTGGGCTTCGGTCTTGCGATTGCCATCCTAAGATCCGGTCGTATGTGACACTGTGGCCTAATTGGCACAGGCTTATCAATTAATTGTGTGCCTCTGCAACACTTTGAGCTTTGACGTATCCTCCCCCCTTCCGAACAGACGCAGTTACAGCACCTTACACGAAACATATTAATTGGCACAATCTTTGCTTATAAGAGAAGAATCACTTTAGCAGATCGGTATATTTAAATGATTCTTCAACGTACACTCAATAAAATTGCAACTATTTCCGGTATCGGCCTTCATAGTGGAGCGCGGATCAATCTGACCCTGAGGCCCGCAACCGCCAATACCGGTATCATCTTCCATCGTACCGACGGTGAACAGGTTATTGATATCAAAGCTTGTTCGTCCAACGTTGTTGACACACGCATGGCAACGGTCCTCGGTTCTCATGGAATGACAATTTCCACAATAGAGCACTTTATGGCTGCCTTAGCAGCATTCGGCATAGACAATCTGCATGTTGACATAGATGGCCCGGAGGTTCCGGTTCTTGACGGCAGCGCGGCTCCTTTCATCCGCGAGATTCAGCAGGCAGGAATCAGAAATCTCGACAGTTGCCGCAAATTTGTAGCCATCCGGAAACCTCTCGAAATCATTGAAGGCGAAAAAAGAATCAGCATCATACCATCGCGTTTTTTTCGCATATCCTTTGATATCGCGTTTGATCACCCGGCGATTTCAGTTCAGAACTACAGCATGAAATTCAGCACTGAGACATTCTGCAAGGAAATTGCCTCGGCCAGAACCTTCGGTTTTCTTCATGAAGTTGAATATCTTAAAGCAAATGGACTCGCTCGTGGCGGTTCTCTGGAAAATGCTGTCGTTATTGATGATAAGGGTGTCATGAACCCTGAAGGCTTGCGTTTTCAGGATGAGTTCGTACGCCACAAGATTCTTGACTCATTTGGGGATTTCAGCCTCCTTGGCGCCCCGCTTCTGGGCCATATCCGAGCGTTTAAAGCAGGCCACGATTTAAATGCCCAAATGGTTCGCATGATCGAGGAAAATCCAAGCCATTGGACATATGTTGAATTCAGTGAAGAAGCTCTTAAGGAAGCAAAGCGGTTCAGCTCCAAATCATTTGCAATAGACCTTGCTTGGAATAAAGTTTGAATCAAACCCAGAACCATAATTACCAATAAAAAAAGCAGCCAAACGGCTGCTTTTTTTATATATAAAACTTTAATTTTTACTTATCGTGCTTGTTTTGCTCTAATGCATTTTATAGAATTACCCGTTGCCATTGCTTTACACGAACAGGCAAATGTTTATGCCCCCTAGCCAATCCACAACACACAACCCCAAAAAGTCGCAGCGCAAACGTCGCGAGTGGCTTTTAATATCCTTTGCAATTATCTTACTGATAGTAGTTCCCCAACTGGAGCAAAGGCTTGTCGAGTTAACCTCTCAACTGCCCATCAGCAACAGTATTATCGCCCTTGCTGTCATCAATCTGAATATTCTTCTGGTTCTACTTTTTCTGTTTCTGATTTTCAGAAATGTATTCAAACTGATTCTGGAACGTCGTCGCGGTGTGCCGGGGGCAAAGCTTCGAAGCAAGCTGGTTGGGGCTTTTATAGCACTTTCTCTCGTACCTACGATGCTGCTGTTTTTGTCTCTGCGGGGTTCATCAGCAGCAGTATTGATAACTGGTTTAACAATCAGGTTGAACGCGCTCTCGATGAGTCTCTCGAAGTCGCGCAAACCTACTATCGCAATTCTGAAGCCAATGCCCTTTACTATGCCGATCAACTGTCACAAAGAATTCAGAAAAATAAACTCCTCAATGAAGATAATCTGCCCCAGCTCAGAGAACTTATCATCAACAAACAGGAAGAATATAACCTCGGCATTGTTGAAGTATTTTCAGCAACACATGAAGAGCTGGTTCGTGTCGCCAATCCAAAACTTCCGATTATAGAAATCACAGCGGCAACGTCAGATCCTGTACGTGAAGGTCTTCAGGGAATCCGATTTTCGCAGATCACACCAGTCGGCCAAGCCGACCTGATCCGCGGTATTGTTCCCATTCTTTCTAACTGGAACCCGAAAGATATCGTTGGGGTTGTTGTTGTAAACTATTATGTCCCCTACTCCCTGATCAACAAGATGAAAGAAATATCTGAATCGGTTGATCAGTACAAAATCACCCGTTCGATAAAAGGCCAGATACAACAAAGCTATGTTATTGTTCTGCTTCTCATAGCTCTGATTATTATCTTTCTGGCCACATGGTTCGGCTTTCATCTCGCGCGTGGGATTACCGTACCGATCCAGGAACTGGCAACGGCAACGACACGGATTGCATCGGGCGATCTCGATATTCAGCTGCAAACGCGGAGCACAGACGAGATAGGAACCCTGGTCAATGCCTTTAATAAGATGACTGCAGATCTGAGGCAGAGCCGAATTGAGGTGAACAGCGCAAATCAGGAGCTGCAGAGCTCAAACCTCGAACTCGATCGACGCCGCAACTATATGGAAATCGTATTAGCGAATGTAACAGCGGGCGTCATTTCCATTGATCGCAATGGGCATCTGACAACAGTCAATAAATCAGCAGAGAACTTACTGATGATGAATGCAGACAAGGTTATTGGTAAAGACTTTCGCACAGTCATCCCAAGCCGGTATCTGCCGACAATCATGAACCTGCTAAAGAAGCTGTTTTATTCAGAACGCGGAACCGTTCACCAGCAGATGTCTGTACCTATCGGCAATGAAAAATATACGTTCATGGTCAATTTAACGACCCTCAGAGACAACAATAATAACTTCATGGGCACCGTGGTCGTGTTTGATGACCTCACGCAGCTGTACAAGGCTCAAAGGATGGCGGCATGGAGAGAAGTCGCTCGGAGAATTGCCCATGAAATCAAGAACCCGCTGACCCCGATCCAACTTTCGGCTCAGCGGTTACGGAGACGCTATCTTGAGCGCTTCTCAGATGATGATCACGTATTTGATGATTGTACAAAGATGATCAGTGATCAGGTCGATGAATTAAAAAACCTGGTCAATGAATTTTCAAATTTTGCCCGTATGCCGGCAACAAAACCAAGCGCAAACAATCTAAACGCTGTCATTGAGGAAGCCCTCGCCCTCTATCAGCCTGCACACAAAAATATTAACTTCATCAAGTCTCTGGATTTGAAATTACCAGACACATACTTTGATCGAGAGCAGATAAAAAGGGTCATCATCAATCTGTTTGAAAATGCAATTGCTGCCGTTGGGGAAAAGGGCCGCATAGACGTCAGTTCTATCTATAATCAGGAACTGAAAATGATTACTCTGACAGTCGCCGACGATGGCTGCGGGATACCGCCGGAAGACAAAACCCGTTTGTTCGAGCCCTACTTCTCGACCAAAAAGACTGGCACGGGATTGGGACTAGCGATTGTTTCAACCATTATTACGGATCACAATGGCTATATTCGGGTCAGGGACAACTCTCCCGAGGGAACCATCTTTATTATCGAGCTTCCGGCGACACCCAGTAATTCATAACCATAGAGGAGCAATCATATATGAAAAACATTCTCATCGTTGACGATGAACAAAGCATTCGTCAAAGCCTTGACGGCATTCTGTCGGATGAAGGCTTCCAAACGTCTCTTGCATCAACGGGAGAAGAGTGTCTCGAAATTATTCAAACAGAAACACCGGATCTTATCCTCCTCGACATCTGGATGCCTGGAATAGACGGCCTCGAAACATTAACAAGAATCAAGCGCATTCTTCCGGCTCAGTTGGTCATTATGATGAGTGGACACGGAACAATAGAGACAGCGGTCAAGGCAACTCATCTCGGAGCTGTCGATTTTATCGAAAAACCACTTTCTCTGGAAAAAGTTCTTCTCTCTATTCAAAACGCGATGAAAATAGGCCAATTGGTTGAAGAAAACAAAGCCTTAAAAAGAAAAAATCGGCCAAGACTACCAGATGATCGGTGAAAGTTCGGTGATTAAACGCTTAAAAGACCAGATAAAACTTGCAGCACCAAGTTCAGGATGGGTATTGATTACAGGAGAAAACGGTACAGGTAAAGAATTGGTCGCTCGCGCAATCCATCAGCAATCGACTCGTGCCGACAAGCCCTTCATCGAAGTCAACTGTGCTGCAATTCCTGAAGAGCTCATCGAATCAGAACTCTTTGGCCACGAAAAGGGTGCTTTCACAGGAGCAACAGCAGCACGTAAGGGTAAATTCGATCAAGCCAATAGCGGCTCACTATTTCTTGATGAGATCGGAGACATGAGCCTGAAAACTCAGGCTAAAATTTTGAGGATCCTGCAGGAACGAAAATTCGAACGGGTCGGTGGAAATAAAACCATTGAAGTCGACGTCAGGGTTATTGCCGCTACAAATAAAAACTTACAGGAAGAAATCAAGGCCGGAAACTTCAGAGAAGATCTGTTTTCCGTCTGAATGTCCTGCCCTTCTCCGTCCCGCCACTGCGCGAACGCAAAGATGATATACCAAGACTCTGCCAGCACTTCCTGCGACATTTCTGCGGTAAAGAAAGTCGTGAAATAAAAACCATCTCTGAACCAGCCCTCAAAGCCCTGCTCAGCTATGATTGGCCTGGCAATGTCAGGGAACTTAAAAATCTAATTGAACGAATGGTTATTATGACACCGGAAAAAGAAATCAAGGTTAAAGACCTGCCTCACGGTATCAACACATCCACACCGTTCATAGAAAATAAGCCCCAAAGCACACAAAGAACTGAATTTCCCAGTTCTTACAGAGAGGCAAAAGAATTTTTGAAAAGGAATTTTTAATTGAGAAGCTGAAGAAAAACAAATGGAATATCTCTCGAACAGCAGAAGAGATTGGCCTTGAACGCTCAAACCTCCATCGCAAAATAAAATCCTACGATATAGAGCCGGAGTGAGAAGCAAGTCCCTCTCCTCATTATCGTGTACGGTTTAACCCTACACATAAAAAAATAAAAGATAAAAAAAAA
>LQAH01000047.1_pt1 | contig 61089 bp, 93 predicted proteins | sample 1535791 | NCBI WGS metagenome assembly LQAH01 (sample SAMN04331585, study PRJNA305678) | bioreactor metagenome | isolation source: bioreactor_4 inoculated with Wadden Sea sediment 2nd replicate of a... | place: Germany:Bremen
GTACATGTGTTGATACATTTCTATCATATGTTTATAACAATAAAAAAAGGACCAGATGGCCCTTTTTTTATGTGAATCTATAATCCTTTTTTTACTTATTGCCTCTACCAAATATCCTTAATAAGAAAAGAAAATATATTAATGAAATCTAGATAGAGCATAAGGGCTCCAATAATTGAAAGCTTTATAAAGGTTTCTTCATCCATGTTATACCCATATGAATCATTCATTCTCTTAATTTTCTGTGTATCCCATGCAGTAAGACCCATGAATATGAATACACCTAAATAGCTCATCATGTAGTATAGACCACTGCTCCTAAAAATCAGGTTAATAAGAGATGCGATAATAATGCCCCATAATCCCATGATAAGATAGTGCCCTATTCCATCAAGATTTCTTTTAGTAACCATTCCATAAAAGCTCATTCCGCCAAATAATAATGCTGTTGTAAAGAAGGCCCTAGAAAGTACTATAGTAGAATAGGCATATACGATAACAGAAAGAGTGATCCCTGTTACTACAGAATAGGCAGCAAAAGAGAGGACTGCAGTTGTTGCAGACATCTTCTGGATACGAGTTGACAGATACATGACAAGACCGAGTTGTATGATAAATAAAAATAGAAAACTGAATGTTGACGAAAAAAAACATCCTCATCAAAGACTCACTTGAAGCTACAAGATAGGATACTACTGCAGTGAGAGTGAGACCCGCACTCATCCAGAGATACACATTTTTTAAAATTGAATTCTCTCTTACTTTAATATTTGAGAGAAAGGAAGTATTTGCTGATGCCATTTAATCTCCTCCATTATTGATTGTCTCTTATAATTTCTCCATTTTCTTCATAAAGGTCAATAGAGTTTCCTTAAATGAGTCCCTTATGATATAGTGAATTCATGAAATCTAGTTCTATTGTTTACCTAATTTTTACATTATTTCTCTTCAGTAGCTGCACAACTACAACATCACCCACTATATATAGTGAACAACAGATAGTTGATGGAGTATATGCAATAAAAGAAATGATGAGTGAAGCTTACATCGCTTCAATTGATAAAACTCGCGATGCAATTAGCCCTATTAGTTATGATGCAATTTTTAATGAAACACAAGGAAATCAATTCATACAAAGCAAAGATCTTCCTGGTGTAGAAAAGAGACTTAAAGCATTTAAAACCCAACTTGTAATAGAGCTGAATATAATATTTGACTCTTTGTTTGAAGAAACAAAGATGTGGATAGATGAAACCTCTATTACCTCTCCATACGATTATATACTCGGAGAGAATAACTCTATCACACAAATATTTGATGAAACTATATCGACAAAACTAAAAGCTCATGTAATGAGAAAACTTTCTACTAATGAGAGACTCAACACATCATTTACTAATTACTATACTATTATTAATGCTTACATCAGAACAGGAAGGACTGAATTAGATAGCAGTACAGAGAGAGTAATGAATAAATGGGATCCCTCTAATTTTTCTACCTATCTCGTAAATATTATAGTATCTGAAATGGCAACTCAAGAAGAAATCATACGATACCTTGCGCCTTCCTATGACTCCCCTTATATTAGACTTTTTAGTAAGTAGAAATGAAGAGATGAGTTGTAATAGATGTATCTGTAATAGTATAATTTAAGCATGAACCTTTTTGAACACAATGAAGTATTAACAAACCAACCTCTCGCTCATAGGATGCGTCCAAGGACATTGAATGAATATATTGGACAAGAACATATTATCGGCAAAGGAAGATTGTTGCGACGTGCAATTCAAAAAGACCAACTCTCATCTATCATTTTATACGGCCCCCCAGGAACTGGGAAGACAACCTTAGCAAGGGTAATAGCAAACACAACTAAAAGTCATTTCTCTACAATAAATGCGGTATTAAGTGGAGTAAAAGAGCTTCGTTATGAAATTGAAGAAGCAAAAAACAGATTAGCACTTTATGGAAAAAGAACAATCCTCTTTATTGATGAAGTACATCGATGGAATAAAAGCCAACAAGATGCACTCCTTCCTCATGTTGAAAATGGAACATGTATTTTAATTGGAGCAACAACCGAAAATCCTTATTTTGAAGTGAATCCTGCATTGGTTTCACGTTCTCGAATTTTTCAGCTTCTTACCTTAGAAGATAAAGATCTAGAAGAAATTGCGTATCAAGCGATTAATGATGAACAAAGAGGGTATGGCTCTTGGGACGTAAAATTTGAAGAGGGAGCTCTTGAACATCTTATAAGTGTAGCACAAGGTGATGCTAGATCTTTATTGAATGCCTTAGAGCTAGCTATAGAGACTGATGAAGATGATCAAGAAGGAATATCTCATGTTCGGTTCATTACAAAAGCTATAGCTGAGGAAAGTATCCAAAAGAAGGCAGTCCTGTATGATAAAGAAGGAGATTACCATTTTGATACTATCAGTGCTTTTATTAAATCAATAAGAGGAAGTGACCCTGATGCGGCTCTTTATTGGCTTGCAAAAATGGTGGTTGCAGGAGAAAATCCAGCTTTTATTTTTAGACGATTACTTATTAGTGCAACAGAGGATATTGGACTTGCAGATCCAAATGCAATTTCAGTTATTCTAGCTGATGCTCAAGCTTTTGATCGCATTGGACTTCCTGAAGGACGATTTCATTTATCACATGCGACTATTTATGCAGCAACAGCACCAAAAAGCAATTCCACGATGGCATTCTTCGATGCATTAAAAAACGTCGAAGAAGAGAAAAAGGGTGAAGTCCCGAACCATTTAAAAGACCCCTCTCGTGATGGAAAAGGATTCGGTCATGGTAGTGGGTACCTCTACCCTCACGCATATAAAGATCATTGGGTAGCACAACAATATCTCCCTTCAAATCTTCAGGGAACAGCTTTCTACTACCCTTCTTCTACAGGATATGAAGGGAAATTGAAAGAGACTATAACTAAAAGAAGAGAAGCACAAAATGAGGTTTCTCTTGATGAATTACACATTGAGCACTATACAACAAGTTTTGATGACAAAATACGATCAAAATGGGTTCAAAGAGCACTTCATCAATTAGGCGATTCATTTGAAATGATAAGAGAAAGAATATCACAAAGTGCCCATGTAAAAAGACATGAAAATATGTTAATTCTTCACCCTGGTAATGGATTTTTAGTATGGCAAGCTATTAGAGAAGCCCCTGAAGGTTCTGTAACAGTTCTTTGTGATAATCAAGAACAACTTCAATACCTATACAACTATGCTCAAACACTCGATGAATTACATCAACCAATTTTTATAGAATCTTCTCTTGAATCCTTATTACACGAACAAGATAATATGAAATGGGATAAAATCATCTCAATGAATCCTTTTACTACATCGTTAGAACAAAAAAAGAAGCTCCCCATCCTTAAAGAGCTCCTTCATTTTGATGGAGCGATAATAATTGCTCAAATCCTACCCTATTTGTCTTCTAGGATTTCAAACTATATAGCAGATCAACAAATAAAAGGGATGTTAGAAAAAGCAGAAAGTAAGATGTTTACTCCAATAGGACCACCTCCTACGAGTTGGAAACAAGAAGACCTGATTAACAACATTGAAGAGCTAAACTTGAGTGTTGAGATTGAGACATTTTCCACAAACAATAAACGCATTTTTACCCATAAAATGATTGAAAAATATATTTTGGGGAGTTATAGCGAATATTTTGATGAAGATGTGAATAAACAAATCATAATTAATCACCTAGTAGAGCATATTGAGGAAAAAGAACTTGATTTCAAAAGAGTATTTGCAATTCTAAAGATTGAGAGAAAAGTTCTCCCTTTTTCTGGACAAAAAGAAGGAAGGTCTTGACAAAAAGGGCTATTTAGGTCAGATTACAGAACGTTGAATTACACTTTTTTGAGAAAAAAAGTTCATCATGGTGGATGTAGTTCAAAGGTAGAGCACAAGATTGTGGATCTTGTTGTTGCGGGTTCGAGCCCCGTCATCCACCCTTCACCATTGTTGGTGTTTTATGCGTTCGTAGCTCAGCTGGATAGAGTTCCGGACTTCGAATCCGTAGGTCGCAGGTTCGAATCCTGCCGGACGCACTATATCCAGGGCCGCTAGCTCAGCTGGTAGAGCAGCAGACTCTTAATCTGCGGGTCAAAGGTTCGAACCCTTTGCGGCTCAAATTAAGAACCACTAGCGAGAGTGGTGGAATTGGCAGACACGCTAGACTTAGGATCTAGTACCTTTGGTGTGGGGTTCAAGTCCCCCTCTCGCATCAGTTTCTTGCGAAAGTAGCTCAGTGGTAGAGCTCCACCTTGCCAAGGTGGATGTCGCGGGTTCAAATCCCGTCTTTCGCTTAACGTAGGAATTTCCTTATGATAAGGATTATCCTACGTTTTTTTTACCAACATAATATGAATATCAATTATGTAATAGTTTATCCTTGCCCACATAATAGAATGAACATGTACAACTGTATCTTAATAATGATAAAACCTATACACTGTAAGTGAGCCGCTTAACATGCTTAACTTTTAGGCTCCAATTATTTTGATACCATCAAGAATCTAAAAAAATCAAATGACAGTATGGATTTGCATTAAGCACTCACCCAACACACTATGTATTGGGATGTTACGATTTGGAGGATTTTATGGCTAATTTAAAAGAAAATTTACTAGTAAACCGAATTATTGCACTACTAGTTGGAGGATTGCTTGTATTTGGAATCATGAGTGTGACTGTTGTACAAACAGGCAAAAACAACTTACTGCAATGGCAGTCGAACTAGATACTTCACGTTATGAAGCAGGAAGACTTCTTAATGATGCAACAGCTCAACTTGAAGACAAAAATTATGAAGAATCAAAAGAATCTTTGGAAAAACTTTTTGCTAACCAACCCGGTTCCCCTGAAGCTATTGAAGGAAAAGCTCTTCTCATTAGCGTAGAAGAAGCTCAATCATCAGCTGAATCTAGGTGGGATGCCGCTTTACCTGGAATAAAAAAAGAGTGGTCCGAAGCAATGGCAGCTGAATTACGAGCTGAATCTGATGAAAAAAGAGCTACTATGGAAGCTGGACTAGAAAAAACTATTGCTCAAGCGTGGGATAAAGCTGAATCAAAAGTTCGTGCTGATTGGGAAAAAGAGATTTAATCCAATTCTACTTTAGAAATGACTCCAGTAATAACATGTAAGATTATCTACTGGAGTTTTTATCATCCGATAAGAGCAACAAAGCTAAAGAGGATATATTGGAAGATGTTCAAAATTACTAAATAATTTTACATATATACTCGCACTATCTCGCAACAATAGATATACTTTATTACATGTTAAAGAAATTCACTGTAGGGAACTTTCTCTCTTTCCAACACCACCAATCATTTACCATGAGTAGTACCGGTTCTCATCGGACAGTAGAAACTCTCAATGGTGCAATTAATCAATTTTCTGCATTATTTGGACAACATAAAGCAGACCTATGTAAAGCAATCAAATATGCATCGAATATAATCACCAATGGGACACCACCCACTCAACCAACATCTTTTTCAAACAACAAGGAAAACAGAGCATCATTTGACTTTGAAATATATGTTGGGCAAGAAGTCTATAGCATAGGTTTTGAAATTGACACAACAAACAACGAAATAATCGAACAGTGGATGATAGATATAGCTAAAGGGAAAAAGGAGATTCTATACTACATTAATACTCACACAGAAAACTATACCTATAAGAAAGAGTTGTTTGATGAAAAAGAATTTGCTTCAATATTAGATAAAAAAGATACTCATTCCCTCATAATCAGTGATGTGGTACATAGTTCACCACTCTATTATAATAATAATGAGAGAAGTGCGTTGTTTGGATCATTATTCCAATGGTTTTCACAAATCATTATTTTAGATGACATCTCATCTTTTGTGGCTCAAAAACCGACAATACTTCCTCTCTCATATAATATGTATGAATTAGCATCTATCTTCAATGGGAACCTCACTCCACTCTCTTATGATAAGAGAATACAGTTAGAGGAAATCGCAGAGGGTGAGGGTTCAGAAAATCTTGTCACGATACACAATAATTCTCTCTGCTTAAGAATTACTACACTAGATGATAGTATCTGGTACGAAGCATTACGAGAAAAACAACATGATGCATATCTTCAATTGCTAAGTGTATTACTCACAACCAATGATGTTGCTCCTTTAATAATTGAGGATGTAGAAAAGGACCTCAATCCAGCTCTCACTTATTCACTCGTTAAGATTATGTTTAGAATAATGGAATTAAAGAATATACAATGCATTATTACCACAGAAGAGACATCTTTATTACAGACACGAATTCTCAAAAAGAATGAGATGTGGTTTATTACCTCCAATGAATCTCATGCTTCCCATCTTATAAGTTATGATTGCTTTTTCTTTGAACAAGAGATCGATATCGAAGAGGCATATCTAAGTGGAGAATTTGATTCTCTTTAACAACAAAGTTCATTATTCAATACAAAAAGCGATACAACCGATAATCATGTTACACATCAATGGTTAACACAATACCAGTATAACGTTCTCTGCAGTAAATAAAGTTATTCATTGGAGATTGACCATCATAATATATTAATGACAATCTTATACGTTGACCATCTTGCTCAGTTCTTGGGAAAATGTAGCCAGCTTGACCACTAAAATTTGGGGTAAACCCATTCATTTGCCAAGCACTTATTTGCGCTGCAAGGAACACAGATCCCATATTTCGCTTTGATGATAATTTCATTTCAATTTCACTACCAAATTGGTACCACACATACGCATATTTAGCTGGAGTCGTATTTCTATTTGCAAGAAGGTCTTCACCATACATCATAAGGGAATAATCACCATATAGCATAAAAGAGGTTCTCTTCTCTTTCTGCATCATTTTCAAAGGATACAAGGCAACAGAGAAGACAAAATCATCTCTCACAAAAGAGGACATATTCATACCAAGACTTGTATCAAAATCTGCATAAGGATTTCCCTCTAACCCATCATCATACTCATCCCCATAATGACTGCTAATATGATGCCTTGAGACCCTAAAGGCTATCCAATCAAATGGTTTTATTGAGATAGCAAAGTAATAGATCCCATCAAAAGCTAAAGTGTCACTTCCACTAGCCGCCATATAAATGGGTGCCATAAATCCAAGTTCTGCATCAATACCTTTTTTAGGATCATGTTCTGGAGCGAATCGGAAGAAGTTGAAGCGCAACCCAAGAGCAGCATCTGTTCTGCTTCCTTTTCCTTGTTCATCAGGATACGCATCAAAATATGAGACGTCCTTATACCCTAGTTCAGATCTTACAGCCAAAGGATCACTTAGATAGGTAGGATATAAGTAATCATCAGGAAGACCAATATAGGTAATCGGTAGAAATCCTAGCTTAATGGGCTCATCTGAAGGCGTCCATGCTATGAGTCGAAAAAGTGCAAGGCTACATAGTAAGATAATGCATATTCTTTTCATAAGGCATCACCAAAGGATCCTTTGTATACATCATTCATAGGACCATTATCCCCTAATCCTCCTATGACGAATAGAGAATCCTTAAATACTACACTACTGTAACTATAACGGGGAGGAATAGGAGGTCCAATTGAATCAGTGTACCATGAAGAAAAATCAAACATTTCAGTAGAGTACATTGTGTTATTTCTTGAAAAGCGATTACTCGTATTCGCCTTACCAGGAAGCAAAATTAGCTTATCATCAAGATAGCCAAGTGAAAATTCTGCTTTTAAAGAAGTCCCCCAGCGAGGAGCTGAGAGTCTACTCCATGTTGGGGCTATTTCATTGGGGTCATAACTCCATAATGCTGCCCAACCAGGACCAAAAGAGCTATCAATCCCCCATTATTATAAGGTTTTGCACCTTCATAAGAGCCTCCAAGCAAATAAATGGTTCCACTATTATCTACAGCAGTTCCAAAGGAAGACCTTTTTCCAGGTAGGGAACCTTGTGATACTTGAGTCCAACTCACACCATCAGAACTCTCCCACATATCATCAAAATAAGTAATCCCATTTTGAAAGCCACCAAAGAGGTACATTTTGTTACCACTAACAACCACTGAATGGTTCATACGAGGACCCCAATCATTTGTGTCAGCGATAAGAGTCCACCTCACACCATCTAGACTCATATAGACATCATTTTTGTACCCTCTTTCTTTGGTCTCTTCATCGACTACAAATCCACCTATTATATACATAGCCCCATCAAAAGTTACCGCAGCATGTCCTCGTCGTCCTTTCCATTGTGCAGTATCTGTAACAAGAGTCCAATGTTCTCCATCAGAAGAAGACCAAACATCTTCCATGTAGGTGTCTTGATTGCCACGTCTTGTAGAATCATAACCTCCAAAGACCCAAATCTTATTATTATAGACTGTACTTGCATGATCATAACGACGAGAAAATGATGCTTTTGCTGTAACCTTCTCCCAAGTCATACTTCCTGTATACTCAGGAAGAATCTCTTGTTCAAAACTTCTTATGAAAGGACCATCGCAGCTCACAATTATTGTTAAAAGAAACAATAGGAATATAAATAAAAATTTTTTTCAACTAAGAACCTCACTAATGCCAAAACCCATGTCATTCAATTTTATGTACTAAGCTTCAATGAAGTTAGTAGTAATTTATATACGTTTCCTATAATAACGTGCATCCTAACAAATTTACCATAAAAATTTATAAAAAATGTATAACAAAACATGTATAACAATACAAAGATATCAGAAGGTCTCTTTTCTTTCGAACTATTATCTCATCTTTCATAATATGTATACCAACATTATTTTGCACATTATTGGAAATGCACAAATTTGCAAAATAATGGTGTATGTAATTATAGTAAATATTTTTATTTTTCTATTTTTACATATTAACGCTAGTTTTTTTTCGAAATTTCTACCTATATAGATATATCTTATTGGGAACTATTGAAGTAGAATTCTTACATATAAACAAGGAGTGATTTAATGAGCCGAACAAAATTTGAGAAAATGATTATCTCCAATATTAGAAAATATCGTATTGAAAAGAAAATGACACAAGAAGAACTTGCAGTAAAATCTAACCTGCAAACGGGGTATATTGGTGGAATTGAGACAGGAAAACGATTCCCGAAACTTGAAAACTTGAATCGAATAGCAAACGGATTAGGCGTCGACCTTCCATATTTAATCAGTCCAGATGCACATCATAGAGCTCATATTGTTTCAGAAAAGATGGAACACATTGAACAATATCTTCATGAATATTTGGTTGAACAGAAACACCCTACCACTTTTGATAAATAATTGAAAAAGACTTCCCTATTAGGAGGCAGATATCACTTGATTTCTGCCCCCTTCTTTTGCACTATACATTGCTTGATCTGCGGCCTCAATTAATTCTAGTTCATTCTCACAATTAAAAGTTGGGTAACTCACAGCTCCTATCGATAGTGTTGTTCTTATTGACTGCTGCTGACTATTGAGCTGTGATTCTGATACAGCTCTTCTTAATGCTCTGCAATTTCTAGTGTATCACTGTGAGAGGCACCTACAAGAACCACAAGGAATTCATCTCCACCATATCGAATGAGAACATCCCCATCACGAACCACAGCTCTTGTGATATTCGCTATCTGCTTGAGCATTTTATCTCCAGTTGAATGTCCATACGTATCATTAATATTTTTGAAATGATCAATATCAAACATAATGAGTCCAATATATCCATTACTTGCTATGGTTCTCATGACTTCCTCTTTTAATCTCATGAGGCCAAATCTTCTATTATAAAAAGAAGTTAATGAATCAAGCGCTGCAAGCTTTTGAACTTGATCATATGTAATTGCATTATGCAGAGCCAGCCCAAGTCCATTTGTAAGAATATCTAAGATAGAGAGTTTTGCTACTTCAAATTCGCTAGCTTTAGCAAGAACTACTATTCCTAGCATAACAAGTTTATATTTTATAGGCTTAATAATCAGCTGACTTGGTCGGTACGTTGTGAGGACTCCTTCAAGTTTTAGATCTTTAGGGAAATGTATAAATTTCTCTTTTTCATCAACCATCACTTCTTGGATGACGGAATTATTCACCAAATCACTTTGGCTACTAATTCCTTTTGATTCTATGAGATGCAATTCTCCACCTTTTATTACAAAAATCGCCCCACTTTCTGCTCTATAATCATCAAGAAGCATTTCCAGTGCATGTGAACATAAAGAATCTGTATCTAAATATTTACTCAACATCTGAGTGTATGTTCGTAATGACATCTCTGTTTTCATACTATTAGAGATTGTGTCAACAAGATTATTGAATGCAATTGCACTCTCTCCTAAGGCATCAGCAGAGTCAACCGTTATATGGCACTTCATATTATCACAATCAATCGGTTCATTTCTTCCAGAAATATCGTGGAGATGGTTCTCAATTTCACTCATATGATGAGCGAGATTTCTTACTCTTTTTTCTACGACGTTCTTAGCTAGAATAATATTAACTAAACCAACTAGGAGTCCTGCAATTACACACGCAAGACGAAACCAAAAGGCATTAGTTATATCATGAGACACACCTATGAATCCCATAAAAAAAGGAAAAATGATTCCAACTAATAAGCCAAAACCCATCATCCAAAGAGCTAAATCATTAAATACTTTTTTTGTAATTTTTGCCATAAATATAGTTACCTTTTCAGGAAACAATATTGTACAACCGCTATTTAGTCAATAATAAATTATCTACTTCTAGATATTTTTTTTGACATTTAGTTAGCTCTAGATAAAATTTTATAAGCTATTATGTCATATATTCACAAACGATAATGACTCTGCTGCTTTGTAAATAAAACAACATACTGTAGCAGCATAAAACTACTACAGTATGAACGTATTGCTAGAGATAATTTATAAAGAGTAATTTAACATTGCAACTAATCGTTTCCATTCTAACCCATCTTCGAGGTTAACTTGAGGAATTATAGTAAGGTTTAATCCATCAAAGAATTTTACATTTGCAATTTAATCCAAGCACTAAAGAAGTACTTGAGGGAACAGCATCAAATACACTATCAACAGTATGTTCTAGCATAATTGCAGCAGTATTCACCATAAGAGGCATATTGTAACCAACTACGTACTCACCTTTATATGCAGCTCCATTCTTTTCACTCCACTACTTTCGTAATTCCACCAATCGGTATTTTCTGCACCAGTATAACTTTGTAGATTTAATTCATGATAGGTTCTTAGCAAAATGCTTTTCCATTCGCCTTCCAAGATTGCTCCAGTATCAAATTGAAGAGCAGCACCCACTCGACCCTTTAAATAAAGGCCACCTAATGAATCACTCACAAGAGTAGTATCATCGTTAGCTGGTCCTACTTTGATACCTTCAAGACTCATGAGAGGGAAATCCCACCCAGTCCCGACGGCACCTCCAAGATTTAATTCTAGAACAGCTAAAGGTGTAAGGACTGCATCAACTTGGAGAGTCGCGGCTATTGGAGATACTCCAAGCAATGTTTTGATCTTGACATTATTGCCACTTGTCAACATTGAGTCTCCCTGTAAAAAGGGGAATGAAACATTATAACCGGCTTCAACTTTCAATTCTGGAATCGTTGATACAATCAACTTAACATTCCCACTATTAGTTGTAGCGCTAAAGAGAGGGAGAGTAGTGAATAATACTATTACCAGGATAGCGACAATGGTCACTGCAATACTGTTTTTGTTATACTTGTACGACATGTAAAATCTCCTTAATCTATTGTTTCCTTTACTTTACCACAAACATCAAGAAATAAGGATATTAAATATTATTATTTATTGCATAACTGTACTGTATCGATGAGAGAATCAAACATATTAACAATTGATTCCATACTCTTCTTATCTGAGAAAGATGAATCATTGGAAAACAAGAGATAAGACTAAGTGGAATACTTTTTGCTTTCTCTTTCAACTCCTCACCTTTGTGAGTAAGAGAAATCTTTACAATACGCTCATCGATATTATCTCTAGATCGAGTTATAAGATTATTTTTCTCCATTCTCTTTAACAGTGGCGAGATAGTACCAACATCGATATCTAGCTACTACAGATGTCACTTACCTTTTGTTCCCCTTCTTTCCATAACACCATCAGCGTAATATATTGCAAGTAGGTAATGCCTAAATCGTCTAATAAAGGTTTGTACAAAGCCATCACCTTTCTATGCAATGTATATATTCTAAAGCAGAGTTGATTCTCCAATAACAATTCAGGGTAATCGTTCATAAAGCTTCCTCAATATCCTTTATTAGATCATGAGGGATTACAGTTGGTGCAAATCTCTTCACCTTTTTTCCGTCTCTTGAAATAAGGAATTTTGTAAAATTCCATTTAATTGTTGACCCAAGTAATCCTTTTGATTCTTCTTTTAACCACTTATATAGAGGTGAAGCGTCTTTTCCATTTACATCAATCTTAGACATGATTGGAAATGTAACTCCGTAATTGATACTACAAAACTGCTGAATCTCCTCATCACTACCAGGTTCTTGATGCGCAAACTGGTCACAAGGAAACCCTAAGATAGTTAGCCCTTTATCGTTATATTGTTTATACAATTCTTCTAATCCTTCATATTGTGGAGTAAAACCACATTTACTTGCTGTATTAACTATAAGAACAACCTTATCTTTCAATTGGTTAAAATCATATTCACTTCCATCTGCTGCTTGTACTTTAAAATCATAAAAACTCATATATATCTCCTTAAACATTTATATTGTGTACAATACTATTGTTCACAATATTTGTCAAGGTATATGAATTATAACAAAATTATATTGCCCTATATGAAATTGTTCAGTAATGTTGTTATTATGAAAAATCATGTTAGAAAACAGATCATTGTGATCATTACATTCTTAGGGATAATTGCTCCTTTATCAGCAATATCAATTGCAACATATGCAACAATAGAGAGCAGAAAAGGTGGCGGTGGTGTTGAATTAGGTTATACCTTCTTTAAAAATGATTCGTTTCAATTACAACATCATAGTGCTTTAAATTTGTATCTTGGACATGACGTTTCTTTGAAAGGACACTTCATCTCATTATCAAACAAACTTGTCTTTGCTCATTCTTATGAGCCTAATTATAAAACATATGGATTTGCTCGAATAGAAGGAGGATATTCATATGACAACTCGAATTCATTGTTTGATCCACCTTTTATATTGGAAATTGGTGGTGGTGCTGGATTTGAATTTCGTTTTGCACAAAATAATGCATTCTTTAGTGAGTTTGGTGGCGGGACAACACTCCTCATTCCAAATACTATTGTAGGCACAAATCCTGATTTCTCTGGTAGCTATGTTCTCATAACAATAGGAATGAGACGTTTCATATAGCAGAATTTTAACACAATGGCCTACATCTTTTCTCATGTGTAAATGAATATAAGTATTTCATCTAAAAAGCGATTACACATAAAGATTCGTGTCAATATAACAATCTTTCATAAAAATCTTATCTTTTATTCATCAACTGGTTCAATGATGTGAACGTATTGATAAGCAGTGAGTAGTTTCATATAACTTTCTATTGAACATTTTAGATTTCCCGCTTCAAGAGAGGAAACTGTCTTTGGATCTATACCTGCAATTTCTGCCGCTTCCTTCTGTGTAAGGTTCTTATTATCTCTTAAAGATTTTAGGGCAGGTCCAAATTGAGAATTCATTCGAATATAGATTTTCATATGTACCTCTTGTTCCTGATAATAGGGTACGAGATACTCAATAGCAAGGGATGTATAGAATTAACATACCAAATATACAGAGAATTTGATTACTTTTCTGTAGTCTTTAGGTGGTTATATATTGGGGAAAAAGCTTTATAGGCGACAAACAGGTGTATGAAGTATCCCTTAAATATGATCATACTTAGGATTATTATGATGCAGGATATATCAAATATGTGCTATCAAATATATCCTATGTAAGAAAATTGTTCATTTTCTTGCATTCCTTTCTTCATTAGACTATGCTAAAAGACAAATTTTTTTAATGAAGGATATCTTATGGCTATCGGTGCAACAATTATTACTTTTGTCGTTTACTTGGTTTTTCTTATGGCAGTTGGTCTTTATTTCTATAAAAAGACGAACAATATTGAGGACTATCTTCTTGGTGGAAGAGGAATGGGGAAATGGGTAACAGCTCTCTCAGCTCAAGCGAGTGATATGTCTGGATGGCTTTTAATGGGTCTCCCTGGTGCTGTGTACTTGTATGGAATTAATCAAAGTTGGATTGCTATCGGGCTCTTTATTGGTACTGTGGTAAACTGGTTAGTTGTTGCTCCTCGACTGAGAACATATACAGAAAAAACTTCTTCTCTTACAATCTCTTCATTCCTAGAAAATCGCTACAGAGACCCAACAGGCCTATTGCGAATAATCAGTGCTATCATCACCCTTCTCTTCTTTGCAATCTATGCTTCTAGTGGAATGGCAGGAGCTGGGAAACTATTTGAATCGATGTTTGGGATTTCTTACCAACTAGCAATAATTATCGGAGCTTTAGTTATTGTAGTCTATACCTTTCTTGGTGGATTCCTAGCAGTCTGTTGGACAGACCTTTTTCAAGGTACCTTGATGATTGTTGCGATTGTAATCGTTCCACTGCTTGCATTTTTTAATGTGGGAGGAAGTGAAGCAATAGTATTAGCATCAGAAGCAAAAGGAATATCATTTTCTCTGATTCCATCAAGTGGGATTATGGGAATTGTGGCAATTATTTCAACTCTTGCTTGGGGCCTTGGATATTTTGGCCAACCACATATTCTTGTAAGATTTATGAGCATAAAAAAATCAAAGATCTCCCTAAGACTACACTAATTGCTACTATTTGGGTTCTCATCTCTCTTAGTGGTGCAATCGTTGTTGGACTTATTGGAATTGCGATGTACGAGAATGCTCCTGGTGGAGATGCTGAGAAAGTCTTTATCTATATGATTGGTGATACATTCTCTCCTTGGATTGGAGGAATTCTTCTTGCTGCAATATTATCGGCAATCATGTCAACAATTGACTCACAACTTCTAGTCTCTTCAAGTGCTCTTACTGAAGATTTTTATCAAAAAGTCATTAAGAAAGATGCTTCACAAAAAGAACTTATTTGGGTAAGTAGAATTAGTGTTGTTGCAATCGCTCTTGTGGCCGCCCTCCTTGCAATGAATCCGAATAGTAGTATCTTAGCCTTAGTTTCTTATGCTTGGGGTGGTTTTGGTGCTGCTTTTGGTCCTGTCATACTTATGGCTCTTTTTAGTAAAAAGAGTACATGGCAATCAGCTCTAAGTGGAATGATAGTAGGTGCTATTACTGTAGTGATTTGGAAAGAGATCGGCCTTGGCAGCTATATGTATGAGATTGTTCCAGGATTTATCCTAAACTTTATCACTATGGCCATTGTCGTTCATATCAAGCCACAAACTGACAAAAAAATCATTGCTGAATTTGCTCATGTACAACATATCGTAGATAGTACAAAGTAAAGACAATCCTAAAGTAAAGAAGAAGCAGGAATTAAAAATTCCTGCTTCTTTGCTTTATATATTAATTGTTTCTTATGAGTCTATTTATGCTTACTTGAAGCCGCCCAAAGGTTTATATCCCCGTCAGTGGCAAAAGAATCTATTGCTTTAAGTTCTTCATCGCTAAAGGTTAGATTATTAAGAGATGCAATATTTTCTTTGATTTGATCAGTGGAAGAAGCTCCAATTAAAACACTCGTAACTTCTTCTCTTCTTAAAACCCATGCAAGTGCCATTTGTGCAAGAGATTGCCCCTCTCTTTTGCGATAGTATTCAATGCTGAGATTCTTTCTAGGTTATCTTTCGTAAGCATCTTAGAAGATAATGCAGTTCCTTCTTTCCCAGCTCTACTATCTTTTGGAATACCATTTAGATATTTATCACTAAGCATCCCTTGTGCTAAAGGAGAAAAGCAGATGGTTCCCACACCTAATTCTTTCAATGTAGGAAGAAGTTCTGGTTCAACCCATCTATTTATCATGCTATAAGATGGCTGATGAATTAAGAGAGGAACTCCCATATCTTGCAAAATCTCATATGCTTCAATAGTTTTTTGTGCTGAATAAGAAGAAATACCTACGTAGAGAGCTTTTCCACTATGATATGCTTGAGCGAGTGCGCCCATTGTTTCTTCTAATGGTGTGTCAGGGTCATACCTGTGAGAATAGAAAATATCTACATATTCTAATCCCATTCTCTCTAATGATTGATCAAGAGAAGCAAGAAGGTATTTTCGACTTCCCCACTCTCCATATGGTCCTGGGTACATAAGGTATCCAGCTTTTGTTGATATGATGAGTTCATCTCTGTAACTATGTAGATCTTCTTGAAGAATTTTGCCAAAGTTCATCTCAGCAGATCCTGGAGGAGGTCCATAGTTGTTTGCTAAATCAAAGTGGGTAATACCAGAGTCGAACGCTGTATGGATCATTTTCCTTGCATTCTCTAGGGAGGTCACATCACCAAATTGTGCCATAGTCCTAAAGAGACTAATGGGAGGCGAAGTCCACTCTTTCCTACTCGTTTGTATTTCATCTGTTCATATCGATTCTCATGAGCTTTATACATAACATCTCCTTATCAGTATAATGTTTTGTTATACTTCATATATAAAGATACTAAGTATCATACCGACAGACAAGGGCAGGTATCAGGAAAAAGGTCCAGCAAAAACTGACTTCCAATATTATCCATAAATGACAATTATTTCAGTTTATTTTTATATTATTGTAGACTATCATACAAAATATATATAAAGAGATTATTAGAGGGGATGATATGAATTTTACTATAACACGAAAGAACATCATAAAATTATTAGTAGTAATAGCCATATGTTTGATTGGTCTGAGTTTATTGACAATAATTTCCACTTTCGTATTTGGTCGTGGAAATATCTATGGTTTGATTCCACTCTTCTCTTTAGATAGAGAAGCAAACATTCCTACTATTTTCTCTACTCTTCTTTTAGCATCTTCTTTCGTTTCTTTTTTACTATTTGGGTAGACAGGTGCAATCTGATGATATCAAAGCATCAAAAAAATTTAAATTTATGAGTTTTTTATTAGCTTTTGTAGCTTTGGATGAAATTTCTAGTATTCATGAATTATTAACTGAACCACTGAAAGCACTTGGTGATTTCGATGGAATCTTTTTCCATTCTTGGGTAATCGTGTTTATCCCACTCCTATTGTTTATCTTTCTTTACCTATTCAGGTTTATTCTTTCCCAACCAAAAGAATTTAGAAATGGTCTTATTCTTGCTGCATTCATATATGTCTCTGGTGCTCTAGGAATGGAAATGATTGAAGGATTCTTTTCCTCAACACACGGGAGGATGACTCTCTTAACAGCAATTCTTTCCAATATTGAAGAGAGTCTTGAAATATTTGGAACCATCGTCCTCATAAATACATTAGTAAAATTTGCTATACTGAAAGATAAGACCAAAGAACTTCGATTATCATTATTCATTGAAGAGAAATAGCCATATGTCTCGATTCTTAGCTCTCATACTCATGGTGTATGTTCTTTAACTATTGTTGCTATGTATTCACTTCGATAGATCATCTAAAAAGTTAGCAAAGCGATTGCTAAAACCACTAAATTCTCTATACACTGTGTTCATGGAAATAAATAATGTCTTATTTGCTTTTGGGCTGACAATTTTTGCAGGTCTAGCCACAGGTATTGGTTCCTTAATGTCCTTCTTTTCAAAGAAGTTCAATCCGAAAGTTCTTGCAGCATCTTTAGGCTTTTCAGCAGGAGTGATGCTTTATGTCTCAATGATAGAGATATTCTTCAAAGCAAAAGATTCATTAACAGGTGCTTTAGGAGCAAAACCTGGTTATTGGGCAACTCTTGGAGCTTTTTTCTCAGGAATCGCAATCATTGCATTGATTGATAAGATTATACCGAATTATGAGAACCCTCATGAAATGCACTTTGACCCTAAAGAAATGATAAAGAATGAAGGACCTAATGATAAAAAACTAATGAGAATGGGACTTTTTAGTGCACTTGCTATTGGTATTCATAACTTTCCTGAAGGGTTAGCCACTTTCATGGCAGCTCTCTCTGACCCGACTCTTGGCGTCAGTATCGCAATTGCTATCGCAATACACAATATCCCTGAAGGAGTCGCTGTTTCAACACCAATCTATTTTGCTACAAAGAGCAAAAAGAAAGCTTTTTGGCTCTCTTTGCTTTCTGGAGTAAGTGAACCTGTTGGTGCATTGATTGGATATTTCCTTCTTAAAGAGTTATTTAATGAAGTTACCTTCGGTATCGTTTTCGCCTCTGTTGCGGGAATAATGGTATATATATCATTAGATGAACTACTTCCAACAGCAGAAGAATATGGAGAACACCATATTGCAATTGGTGGTGTTATAGCAGGGATGGTGGTAATGGCACTATCGCTTGTATTACTAGCATAAAGGAGACAGCGTGTATGAAAAAATTATTCTTAATTTTAATAGTGCTAAGTATCATTGTATTATTTAGTTCATGTTTACCAACGGATGATATTCTTAGAGTGAATCAAAATCCTCCAGGGTTTTTACTAGGTATCTGGCACGGCTGGATTGCACCATTTTCATTAATCATAGGTATATTCGTTGATGGAGTGAGAATCTATTCACCTTACAATACTGGATGGTGGTATGATGCTGGGTTCTATATGGCAATCATCAGTGGTTTTGGTGGATTATCCCTTGTTAGAAGAAAGCGAAGCAAAGATAATAGATATAACGACGAAAATCGCTAATCAATTTTTATTAGACATCATCATAATCCTCTTTACCACTATACGGGTTTCATCTATGATAATGTCATGAAAATTTCAGAAAGAATGATAAATGCAACATTTAGATTCCTATTTCGAATCTTTTATAAGTTTGATGCTAGTGAATTTAATAAGATTCCAAAAAATGGTCCTCTTCTCATGCTAGCTAACCATACTTCAGTATTTGATGGTCCTCTTATGTATACCTTTATGCAACCAAGTAATGTTCTTGCAATGGCAAAAAAGGAGTTATGGGATAGTTGGTTCACTCGAATGGTGATGAATGCTTGGGATTCTATTCCTGTTGATAGAGAGAATATGTCCAGAGAAACAATGGAAACATGTTTCAAAGTACTGAAAGAGAATAAAATATTAGCAATGGCACCAGAAGGAACTCGAAATAAAGAGGGTTCTTTACAAGAGGGAAAAGCTGGAGTTGCATTTATTGCATACAAAGCACAAGTCCCCCTCATTCCAGTTGTCACACTTGGATTTAATGATATAAAAAAGAATGTTAAAAGACTAAAAAGAACCCCACTACTCATCAAAGTGGGCTCACCTTTTGAAATAGTCCAAAAAAGTGGAAGAATGGATAGTACAACTAGAGCTGAGTTGAATGAAGAAATTATGCTTCGACTTGCTCAGTTACTACCAGATGATAAAAAGGGTTTCTATGCAGGGAAGGAGAAAGAATTTACTCTCACTTCTAACATAACACTCAATTAATCACATCCAAAGAAAAAGTATGCTCTATTTTTTATAAAGAGAGCATATTTTTACAAATTTGACATTATCCTATTTCCTCATTAGTTTATTATGAAAGAGGGAATATTATGATATGCATAAGTAACAATATCATATTGCAGATAGGAGGTATTTCCCCCTATTGATTTCATAATATAGAAAAGCTCTATCATGTTAACTTCAACCTCTTCATATTATTAGAATCTCTTTATCTAGGAGGATGTGTAAGATACATTATGGTTAAGAAGTGATAATAGAAAAATTGAAAGAGAACGTCGTATCACGATAAAGGCATCATAGACCATAACTTGTAATTATTGCAAAATAGATAGAATTTGCCTTCTAAACCAGAGGAACTAATTGATGAACAACGGAAGTCGTAGAGCTTGAAGCACTGGACGAAATGTGCGACCTTCATCAGTTCCAAAGATGAGTAATAGTAGGAGGCATACTATGAAAAAAGTAATAATTATCTTATTCGGATTATTCATGTCGATATTAATTTTTACAGGATGTGAAAATGCCATATCTGATATAGGAAACAAAACCACTCAACACTCGTTCGCAGTATCAGCAACAGGTTTTGATAGTGAGAGTTCAAGTGACCAATTAGTAGTAGCAAAAGTATTTGATGAGACTACAAGAGAACATATTCCAGCAGTTAGTACAGGAAACGGAGCATTAGATTTATCAAGTATTCATGATGATACTGGTACCACAAACGAATGGGTTACCGAATTAGCATTAGATGGAGATACATGGAATGGAACAGTAACACTTCAAAATGGGGCCGATCTAGTTCCCGAAGATTTAGTATTTCTCATACTCACATATCCAGTTAGGGGTGAACCTGAAATAGAACGGACAGGAACTGGAAAAGTAGCGGCAGGAACTAATACTGTAACAATTGAAACAGGTGAAGGGTTTGAAACAGCGACTTCAGGAGTATTCGGACATGGTTCTGGAGAAAATATCGGCCCAGCAGGTGGATATATATTCTATCAGAAATCTGAGTATGGAGATAATTGGAGATATCTAGAATCAGCTATTGCAGATGTCGAATCAGCTACAGAAACAAGAGTTCCCCAAGTTGATAATGACTTTGTATTCATTTTTGGATATCCTAGACCTTCAGAAGGAGGCGCTAGTCAAGTTGTAGGGACCTCCACTGGAATTGGTATAGGAGAGGCAAATACTGCTTCTTTAACAGATGATCAATATATTTTTTATACAACTCCAGAGGGATTAATAACCACCTCTTCTTACGCTGCACTTATGGCAGCTACCTATACTTCAAATACATACAGCGACTGGTTTTACCCTCAAAAGATGAGTTGAATAAAATACACAGCAATCTTTATACAATGGACCTTGGAAATTTTTCTATCGACGGGTACTGGAGTTCTTCAGAAGAATATCCCTATCCACTCCTTCATGCTTGGAATCAAAGCTTCTTTGGTGGATATCAGGGAGACATTACCCTTGACCACGAAAGGAGAGTCAGACCTGTACGAGCGTTCTGATGAGGGTAATTTATTTTAGAATAACATAGAGAGGTATGCTGTAGTTATATAGATATTCTTAAAATTAGAATTACATGTATTTCAGGTATTCATATTAATAATCAAGACCTTTTTTATCAGATTAATGAAGTGAATCGATTGCAATAAGAGTATCTAATACTATGAAAGAGATCATTCATGAAGTTGATGCAAAGATAGCGACCCTGTTAGAAAATAAGTTCCATCTACCCTCTCTCTACCCTTTTCAGGAACTTGTGATTACGCGAATATTGGAGCAAGAAGGCTTATATGGAAAAGAGAGGGTACAGCGGGGTACAACAAGTCAACTCATCATACTCCCTACTGGTAGTGGGAAAAGTGTCTGTTTCACTCTACCTGCACTTCTCATTCATTCAGTTACTCTTATCATCTATCCTCTTCTTTCTCTTCTTGCAGACCAAAAACGCAGAATGGAAGAACTGGGAGAACACCCTGTTATATTAAAAGGTGGGCAATCACATAAAGAGAGAGAAGAAATCTTTTTATCGATCATTGATTTTTCTCATAAGATAATTCTTACTACAGCCGAGACTCTAGAGCAGAGGTCAATCCGGTCCATGTTGCTACGTATCCCCATTGGCCTCATGGTGGTCGATGAAGCTCATGTTATCGCTCTTTGGGGACTAAGCTTTAGACCATCATATCTACGCCTGAAGGAGAGCATAGCACTTTTACATCCTCATCAAATCCTTGCATTCACTGCAACAGCCGATAAGAACATTATTCATGTCATTAATAAAGTTCTCTCACCACATAAAAAATGCATCAAATAAAAGGGAATATTGATAGAGAGAATATTTATTATAAAGTGGTTCCTACTTTAAGCAAAATAGTCACACTCTTACTTTTTGCGTCCAAACAATCACTCAGACCTATGATTATATTTTTTTCAAGTAGGAAGATGACTGAAATTGTAGCATGTGAGCTCACAAAGAGATTAAAAGAACCTATCTGTAGATACTATCATGCAAAACTCGATAAAGAGGAGCGAGAAAATACTGAAAAGTGGTTCTTTCATAATGATAATGCCATCTTATGTGCAACATCTGCCTACGGAATGGGAGTAGATAAAAAGAATATTAGATGTGTTATACACTATACTCTTTCTAATGATATTGCATCTTTTCTACAGGAATCTGGACGAGGTGGAAGAGATGGAAAACCTACTTACTCAATCACTCTCATTACAGTTGGTGAGAAATTAAGGAAAGATGATTCATATACTTCTATTTTTACTGAATCAACGCTCTGTAGAAGGAAACAAATGTTAGAGTTGATGGATAGCATATCAGATCATTGTAGTGGGTGTGACGTGTGTGATAATTCTTTCATTCCCTCCCCTTTGGGTGAAAAACAGATTATTGGTTCAATAAAAATTGCACCTTTAAGATATACAAAGTACACACTTGCTCATCACCTTGTTGCAACACCCTTTCGAATAATCTTTCCTACTTCTCCATATTTTGGGGTATTAACAAGTTGGAAGTATGAGGAGGTCTTGAAGGCAATACAGCTATTAATAGATCAAGGGAAAATTGCAATAAGGATACAAAAGAAATTATATGTCCCTACGAGAAGATTCGATACGCCTATTATAGGAAGCTCGAGATAACAATAATTTCTTGAAGTCTAATTCGCTTAATATGATTGAAAAGAAAATAATAAAGCCACCAATCACCATACTAATGGTCAAGATTTCTATATTGAAAGCCACCGAGAAGAATGCCCCAAAAAGAGACTCGGAAGATAAAAAGATTGCTGTCTTGCTTGCAGTAGTAAAACGTTGAGCATAGGTTTGAATAAAAAACCCAATAAGAGTACTCACGAGTCCAATATAGATTACAGGAAAGAAACCCTGAATCAGATTTGCCTCTCCAATTGAACCTTTATCAAAGATAACGAAGAATATGATTGATGCTATTGTTGCTACGCTCATTTGGATAAAAGTAAGCTTGATTGGATCCATCTTTTTACTTGCAACTTCTAAATAGGCTATATGAAAGGCAAAAACAATTGCACAAAGAATCGTAAACGTATCGCCAATAGAAAAAGAGAATCCAGAAGTTGGGTTATAACTAAGAAAAGCAATTCCTATGAGAGTAAGAAACGGGATATAGAAAAATCTCTTTTTTGGTTTCTTCTTAAATACAGACCAAGCTACAAAAGGAACAACAATAACATTTACTCCAGTTAAAAAGCATTATTACTTGGAGTAGTATATTTAAGTCCCAATGTTTGAAAGAAAAAAGCAAGAAAAAGGAATGCACCCGCTAACAATCCAACCTTTATTTCTTCTTTAGTAATAGTAATAATTCTTTTATAAGTAACAAGAAATAAGACTACAGATGCTATAGAGAATCTAAAAAGGAGAATTAATGAGGTCGATAATCCTGCTTCTATTGCACTATGAGTTGCAATAAATCCACTACCCCATATTACTCCGGTAACCAAAAGAGAAAGATCTGCAGTAATAGATTTCATTGAGGAAACTCCCATTACTTCCTATTAAAAAATAAAAAGAAGTATCATATATGTATAAGAATTAGAATTCTATTGAACACAAGATGAAGTGTCAATGAGTAGATATACTATAAAACATACCATTTTAAAATAGGTATGTTTAATAATAATCTATGAAAGACAAAGAACTATTTCTTTTCTACTTCAGATTTCTTTTGAACTTTTGGTCTCTTTTCACTAAAGGAGTGAGTGATTCGGTCAATTATGATAGCCAAGAATACAATCGAAATTCCTGCTTCAAATCCTCTACCAACTTCAATTCGTCCAATTGCAAGTAGAACTTCCATTCCTAATCCTTTTGCTCCAATCATTGAACCAATAACAACCATAGCAAGAGCCATCATTGTAGTCTGGTTAATTCCGACCATTATTGAAGGCTTAGCAAGTGGGAGTTGGACATCAAACAATATTTGTCGTGATGTAGCTCCAAATGCCTTTGCAGCTTCTACAGCTTCAATATCAACAGTTCTAATACCAACATTTGTAAGTCTAATGACTGGCGGTACTGCATAGATAATGGTCGCAAACATTGATGGTACTTTTCCCATTCCAAAAAACATAAGTGCTGGAATGAGATAGACGAATGAAGGCATTGTCTGCATTGCATCTAATAAGGGTTTCAAAATTCTTTCAGTTCGATTGCTTCTTGCCATCTGAATTCCCAAAGGAGTCCAATAAGAAGGGCGAATACTACAGAAGAAATAACAAGAGCAAGAGTTTGCATTGCTAATTCCCAGTATCCAAAAAATCCAATCATAGTCATAAGAACCATGAATAGAACACCTGTCTTTACACTTCGAATTAATTTCCATCCAGCTAGACCTACTAAGAGTATAATCACAAACCATGGAACAAATAGAAACAGGTCTTCAAAGGCCATAACAACCCGTAGAATAATAAACCCGACTACATCAAAAAACCCATCAAGGTATGTGAGCAACCAGTCCATTAATTTATCGACACCTTGTGCCAATGGAATCTCAAATATTTCAGGAAATTTAATCATTGTCACCTCCATCTACAGAAATCGAATCAAAGATGGCATCATTGGTGATCCTTCCTACTAATCTATTTTTTCATCTACTACAGGAATTGCATAGTGATTCTTAGGTGCAATAGTAAATAACTCTTCAATTATTGCTTCAGGATGTACAGTGTCAACCTGTTCTATTGAAGAGGAAGGAATTGATTTATATTTCTCTTCACTACTTAATAACCTTTCAAGCTCTTTTGCAGTTATTACACCAAGAAATTTTTGTTTCTGGTCAACAACGTATCCCATCTTCTTCCTACTTTTCTTCATAAGAGTAAGGGCTGTTTTAGGCCCTTCCCATGCATAGGTGATTACAGGGACTTCGCTCATAATACTTCCTGCTGTAAGAACTTTTGCAGGCGATGCATCTTGAACAAATTCACTGACATATTCATCAGCAGGATTAGTGACTATATCTTCTGGAGTTCCAATCTGAACAACTTCTCCATTGCGCATGATGGCAATCTTATCACCTAATTTTAAAGCTTCATGTAAATCATGAGTAACAAAGATGATTGTTTTTGCAGTGTTGATTGTAATTCAACTAATTCATCTTGCATTTGTCGTCTGATAAGAGGATCCAATCCACTAAAAGGTTCATCCATTAAAAGTATCTCAGGTTCATTAGCTAATGCACGAGCTAATCCCACACGCTGCTGCATACCTCCTGATAAACTGGTTGGATAGTAATCTTCCCATCCTTTCAAACCAACTGTCTCAAGCACTTCCTGAGCTTTCTTATAGCGGTCCTCTTTACTGATGCCTTTGATTTTTAATCCATAAGCTGCATTATCGAGCACGCTCATGTGAGGAAGTAATCCATAGTGCTGGAATACCATCCCAAAGGTTTTTCTCCGAAATTTCATAAGCTGATCTGAATTCATTTTCGTAATATCGTCACCGTTTATCTCAATAGATCCCTTAGTCGATTTAATAAGTCTAATAAGGGCTCTTATGAGGGTAGATTTCCACTACCGGAGAGTCCCATAAGAATATAGAACTCTCCTTTTTTATTTCTAAGTTGATATCACGCAATCCAACAATACAGCCAGTTTCATTTTGAATTTCATCTTTACTCTTATCCTGAAGATTCTTTTGAAACACCCTTTTCGTGTCTTTGCCATATATCTTCCATAAGTTTTTAATGACTATTTGTGTATTATTTTCTTCTGCCATTAATATCCTCTTATAGTGCTTTTAAAGCACTCTTCACTTTGCTAGCTACGTCACTAGAAACCCATTTTGTCCATGTAGCTTCTTTATTTTCAAGGAACCATATTGCGGTTTCTTGAGTGGACCAGCCTTCATTATCCATTTTCGCTAAGAATTCATTATTCTCAGCTACTGTAGTTGAATATGCTTTAAGTATCTCAACAACATCTGGAGCCTTTGTCATCATACTTTTATTGACAAGAACATTAACTAAAGCTGGGTCATATTCACTTCCTTCAAGACGAACCATATCAAGTCGTCCAAGAACTGCTGTTGGTGCCCAATAATATCCTACCCATGGTTCACCTTTTTTATAAGATCCTACCATCGTGCCAGCTAAAGCTGTTCCACTACCGGTAATACCAAGATTATAAGTTTCACCTAGATTGTACTCTTCAAAAATCTCTTCACTAATCTTCATTTGTGACCAACCGGCAACTCCACCTAAGATAAGACCTTTTGAAGAATCTTCTGGATCTGGAAATAAATGTGCATATTTTGGTAAATCCGCAACGCTTTTCAAATCTGGTGCCACCGCATCGGGACCTTCGATCATATAACGAGGAATCCACCAACCTTGTGGTGCATCTGGCATATTTGGACCAAGGTCAACAATGTCTCCTGATGCAATACTTTTTTGTAGACTTCAGGGAAATTGGAATGCCATGATTCCATATCAACATCTACATCACCCTGTTGCAATCCGTTAAGAATTGGAAGGGTATCTCCTGGTATAAAGTCTGCTTTATATCCCGTTAAACCGTTTTCTATAATGAAGGCCATTATCCTGTTGTGTACTTGTACAGAATCCCACGAAACATCACCAAAAACGATCGTTGTCATATCACTTTCAGCTTCTCCGCCAGCAAAGAGGCCTCCAGTAATTAATACCAATAAAGCTAAAGCAATTATGCTTAGTTTTTTCATACTTTTTTCTCCTCTTTTATGTGGTTTATGCTATGAAGGGTACGTAATAATGTATAGAAGTGTCAAGCAAATCACCTTTATACACAAAGCTAAGACTCCTAATTAATCTTCTAATTCTTTATAATATATGTATTTAAAAATTTATATAAATATGTTGAAATATTCACATTATTTGCAAAAAACAGAGAAAAACTGAATATTTATTAAAAAGTGAGGAATTCCATAAATACTATAATTTTTGAAATTTTTTGTTGAATTTGAAGAATAAATTATCCTAATAAGTAATAACATACAAGAGAAAAACACCTTTATTCATTAATCATTTTTACCCCTTATATCTTACCATAAGATAAGAGGGGAAAATGATAACATGGGGGTAAAAATTATAGATAGAATTTTCTAAAAAACTAGTTGCAATTAGCACCCTATTCGTTGTCAAAGAGTCTGTTCCTTCATCACTTTTTTTGCTTTGATAATAAGGGTAATTATAATGCCTATTGCAATAATGGATATCGCTATAAGCGAAGCATATTGTATTGTCAAATTTACGCTATTTGCTTCTAGTCCTCTTTTTTTGCCAGATACCGAATATCGCCCAAATCCCTACTAATGGGAACCAGATATCGAGCTTAGTAATGGCAACTATTACGTTGATAAAGGTTGCAACAGCAATGACAATGATCGTCCACAACATAGGAGATAGGCCAAACCCATTCCAATCTAAAGTCACTAATAAAGCAGTAATATTTGCCACAGTTGCAATTGTTATCCATCCTAGATAGATACTTATTGGGAATTTGATCAACACATTGTATGCAAGACCCTTCTCAGATGAAGCAATTCTTAGATAAAGAAGAATCAGAGAGATAAGAAGTAGTAACATGATGATTACAGATGGAAGCAATTGAAGGAAATGCCATGCAAAGATCCATAAAGCATTCAAAATATTTGAATATATAAAATAAGGACCAAACACATCAAGACTTTCGCTCTTTTCACTATTGCGCAACAAGCTTATCTGATACATAACGCTTACAAATAGAGATATATAAATGAGACCCCATATTATGAAGGTCGAACCAATAGGAGCAAACAAATTTGGAATATTGTCAGAAATAGTTCCAGTTTGAAGACCATTGATTGGAAGAATATTTGCAAGAGCATTCACTGTGATAGTCAATAGGAGAGTTATTGTATTCAAAAGTACGATAGTTATGTGTTTTCCCCTGTCACTCATCTTGTATCTCCTTATATATCTATCTTACCAACCTAGAGAATAAAGGCAAGTTAAATATGATAAAATCGATACTAAATAAGTAAATATTTAGAAAGAACACAAAAAAGAGACTTATTAATAATATGTATCACATCTCATTCACGTACCAGATAATGCAGAAGATGCTCTAGATAGAGTTATATATAAAACCTAATTTAGAGCATCTTAAGACTCATGGGAGATAAAATACCTCTTGAAGTTCAATAGATACAGGTGAATTATCATCATGTGTTTCCATGATATCACTCATATAATCCCACCATTTTTGAATAATGGGATTATCTTTCATATCTTGAGAACCTTTTGTTGAATTATTTTTTCTGAACAGCAAAAAGAGTAGAAGAGTCTGCATGAAGAAATATTGAATAATCATATACTCCGGCATCTGCCAGCAATTTCTTTAACTCAGGCCATATCTCATCATGCCTCTTTTGATACTCTTTTTCATATCCCTTTTTTAGTTTCATAATAAAAGCTTTTCGGTTCATCGCCATTATACCTCTGCCTTTGATTGTAATAGAGCTTCACTTTGTTGCCTCTGCATTTTTCTCTGATTCTTATATCCATCTAATAAACGAGGAAGAAGAACAGCAAAAATTAGAAGAGTACCTATTGCGATCGTCATGATTGTACCAGACAACTTTAATAGCCCCATACCAAATTTCATATATCCTACTAAAAATGATGCAACAACAACTCCATATAGTGATCCTTTCCCTCCAGTTATTGAGACTCCACCAAGGACAACTAATGTTATCACTTCTAAGTCCCATCCGGTGGCAATATTACTTCTTGCACTCAAAATTCTACTTGTAAGCAAGATTCCTGCGATACCAGAGAACAATCCCATTAACGTGTAGTTGATAATTCTTACTTTCTGTACTTTAATTCCACTGAACAAAGCTGCCTGTTTACTATTTCCTATTGCAAATACTTTTCTACCATAACTTGTTTTATGGAGAATAAGTCCCATAATGATTGCAAGAGCAATATAGAGAACCAACTCAAAAGGAATAACAGTATTCTTAATAAATTCTTGTCCGAAGTACCCAAAACCGTCTGGGTAGCTTGTCATAGCCCTTTCTTCTAATGCTGCTTGTGCTATTCCACGATATATTGATTGTGTGGCTAAGGTAACAGCAATAGGAGGCATATCAAAGGTGGTGATGAGAAATCCATTAATAAAACCTGCGACTGTTCCTACGGCCAACCCTATAGCAAACAATCCAATAATAGGAACCCCAAATGAAGCAGCCGTTCCTACAGCATATGCAACAAGAGCAATAATACTTGCAATAGAAATATCAATATCACCGCACATGATAATAAAAATCATTGGAAGAGCCATAATGGCTTTCTCTGAAAATTGAAATGTTGCATTCATCAGATTAAAATAATCTAGGAAATAAGGGGTGACGCTTCTAAAAAAACAACACCATGACAATAAAAATTACCCCAAGAAGCATTTCCCATTTAGTAAATAGATCTATCATTCTATTCTTAAAACTATTCTCTTGGATGAGTCTCGTCTTTGCTACTAAATCTTGTTTATCACTCATTATGCAGCCCTCCTTTGAGTAAGAAGTTTCTTAGCTTTTCGCTGATCCACTACAGTATTAATAATGAGTGCAAATAACACGACCAATCCTTGCACAAGAACTTGGTAGAATGTTGAAAGATACATTACAGGAAGGGCATTGTTGAGAACACCCAAGAAAAGAGCTCCAAGAACTACTCCAGGAATAGCTCCAGCACCACCTGCAAAATTGACTCCACCTAATACACAAGCTGCAACGGCCTGCATTTCAAATCCTGTCGCCATTTCATTAACAGCTGAAGCATACCGAGCAGTCCAAAGAGAGCCGGCAAAACCAAAAGTAATGCCACTTAGCACAAAGACAAGGAATCTCACTCTTTTCTCATTGACTCCTACAAATTTTGCGGCAGTTGCATTTCCTCCAATCGCATATATTTCTCGTCCACTACGAGTATGCTGAATAAATAGTAGCTTAGCGCTATTACAATCAGAGCCATCCATACTAGTGAAGAAACTCCTAAAATTCTCATTCTTGGAAATCCAATAAAAGAGGGAGTCATCTCATGAGCCGTCACCCAAGTACCTTTGCTCAAAACAAATGTTAATCCACGATACACGCTCATCGTTCCAAGTGTTGTTATAATGGGAGGGATTTTACCATATGCAACCAAAGCTCCGTTAATGGCGCCCATCACAGCACCAATACCAATCCCTAATAGAAGGATAAGGAAAATTGGTGTCCCAGGATATGCTTCATTGAGCATCCCGCTAGCCATTCCGCTGAAAGCAATGATTGAACCTACTGAAAGGTCAATTCCATTCGATAAAATTACAAAAAATTCACCGATTGCAACGATTGAGAGAATAGAGATATCATTTAAAATTCTATCAATATTGGTTATTGAGAGGAACTGAGGGCTCCTTATCTGGATAGGAATGAGAATGAGAAGTAAAAGGATAACTAGAGATGCTTCTCGCCTTTCAATAATACTCTTTCCTAATTTCTTTATCGTACTATCAGCCATCTACTCTCTCCTTATATTCCCCTAATGCAGAACGCATAATCTTCTCACTACTCAACTCAGACTTATCAAATAAAGCCGTCATCTCTCCTTCATGCATAACGAGCACTCTATCACTCATCCCCAAAATTTCAGGCAATTCAGATGAAACAAGAATGACACATAGGCCAATTTGAGCAGCTTGAGCAACGAATTCATGCACAGCGGCTTTTGTAGCAACATCGATCCCTTTGGTTGGTTCATCTAGTATGAGTATTCGTGGATTAGAGGCAATCCATTTAGCAAGTACTACTTTTTGTTGATTGCCTCCACTGAGAGTGTCCGCATCAACATGATATCCTGCTGCTTTAATCTCCATTTTTTCACCAAATTCAACAGCTACGTTCATCTCTTTCTTACTGTTTGTCCACCCATGTGAACTGATAGTATCAATAATTGGAAGTGTTATGTTATCTCTTAAGCTCATTTCCAGAATGACTCCTTGCTGCTGTCTATCTTCTGGAACCAGTGCAATATTATGCGCCATTGCATCTTGAGGGTGTGTTGGATTGAATTCTTTATTATCGAGGTAAATAGTTCCTCCACTTTTTTTATCAATTCCAAAGATTGTTCGAACCACTTCACTCCTTCCAGCTCCGACTAGACCAAAAAGCCTAAAATTTCTCCTTCATGAAGAGAAAAAGAGATATTATGAAAGGCTCCAAGTTGACTTAATGATTCTACTCTTAACACTTCCTTTCCTATCTTTGGAGTTCGAGTTGGATACATATGATCTATAGAGCGACCAATCATCATGTTCACAATATCATCGGTATTCACATCTTTTACATACCCTTCTCCAATATATTGGCCATCTCTTAATACCGTGAAATAATCACAGATTTGAAAAATCTCTTCAAATTTGTGACTTATAAAAATAATAGCTTTCCCTTGATCTTTGAGCTGTCGGACAATTCTATAGAGATCATCAACTTCTCTTGAAGTGAGAGCACTCGTTGGTTCATCCATGATAACGACTTTGGCATTAAGTGATAAAGCTTTAGCAATTTCTACCATATGACGTTGAGCAACACTTAAGTTTTTGACTAATGTTTCTGGTTTTATAGGAAGATCCAACTGTTCTAATAGTTTTGAAGTTTCCTCTTTCATCTTCTTCCAGTCAAGCTTTTTTGTTCTTTCATTACGAAGGTGATGTCCCATAAAAATATTTTCCATCACAGATAATTCTAAGAACATCGAAGCTTCCTGATGAATTGCTACAATTCCAGCCATTTGTGCATCAATTGCATTTTTGCATTGTAGAGGCTTTCCTTCCATTAAGATTTGGCCTCCTGTAGGAAAATATACACCTGTAAGAATTTTCACTAGTGTTGATTTTCCAGCACCATTTTCACCAATCAATGCATGAACTTGCCCATTCCTAATATTTAGATGGACATTATCAAGTGCTTTAATTCCTGGGAAAAATTTGGTGAGATTTCTTATTGTTACAATAGGTTCTGTCACCCTTAATCTCCTTATTATCTTCGTGTAGAATTGCTCTACTATGTAAGCTGTTTATATTTTGATAACTAGCTTACATAGTAGGCCGACACACATAAAGGTGTCGGCCAAGTAGACTTATGAATTGTCTAGAAAATTTCTGCGTATTTTTCGATATTGTCTTTGTTAAATACAAAAGGAGTACCCATTACTGCGATTCCTTTATCTTCTACAAGAACTTTACCCATTCTACCAGCATCAAATGATGATCCAACTTTACCATCATTCTTACCTGTGATTAATGATTCAAGAATATAGGTTGAAGTGTAACCAAGGTCGATTGGATTCCACAGAGCCATTTGACCAACCGTACCATCAAGGATATATCCTTTCATTTCTGAAGGAAGACCAAGACCAGTTACTTCTACAACACCAGATTTACCTTCATCTTTTACAGCTTGTGCTGTTGCAAGAAGACCTACAGTGGTAGGACAGATAATTGCTTTAAGATTAGGATACTTGTTCATTAATGCTACAGCTTCACGATAGCTCTTATCTGGAGCATCATCACCGTATACCACTTCAACAAGGTTCATATCTTTGTAGTCAGCTTCTTTGATTTCTTCTTTCATCCAATTAATCCAAGCATTCTGGTTGGTAGCTTGAGCTGAAGCAGAAAGAACAGCAACATCACCTTTGTAATTTGCTAATTCTGCAGCAAGTTGAACTTGTTGACGACCAATGAGTTCTGATTTTGAAGGAACAAGGTCAACAGTACGTCCACCTTCGTTGATTCCTGAGTCAAAACTAATTACTTCGATTCCAGCTGCCATTGCTTTTTTGTAACTGGGATAAGAGCATCAGCATCATTTGCCGAAATTGCAATACCATCTACTCTTTGAGCAATGAGAGTTTCGATAATTTCAATTTGACCTTCAGCGGTTGTTTGTACAGGTCCCATGTATGTAGTAGTTACATTACCAAGTTCTTCTGCAGCCTGCTTGCTTCCTTCGAAACATGCATCAAAAAATCCATTACCCATGCTTTTCACGAGAATAACAACTTCATAAGAATCTTTTGTTGTAGATTCTTGGGCTCCTTGTGCAAATACTGCTGAACTAGCAATAAGAGCAATGAGTAATACTACGATTACTTTTTTCATACGTTTCTCCTTTCTGCGGTTTCCCGTCTTTTTTATCTTCGACAAACTAATAATTAGTTTGTTGATTTCTTATGATGGTATTTTTGACCTATAATTTTCTACTTCCCAATCTCTAATGAAATTGATGTACTCATCTTCCATGAATCTTGGTCCACCAAAGCTTTCACAAAATACAGCTACTTTGATGGTATCAACAAAGAGAGTTCTAGCGCTCTCATTTTTGCAAAATACCCCAAGCTGCTGAAATGCTATGATTTTTGGTGCAACTTTATGCTTGGCTAGATGTTCTTGCAATAATCTTTTCATCTTTTCAACGGCATCAGGACTTTTATATATCTTTTTACTTACATACAGGGGTGCAACTGAACTATAGACAATATGATCGGGTGTATAGGAACTACTTATGGGATAAAAACTCTCTTCATCTTCAAGGTAACTAGCAAGTTCATAATTTGTTAAAAACAACCAGTCTTCTTTTTCTTCTGTAGATTCTTGTATAAGTTGCTGACCTTTATCTATGAGCTTTTCATTGACTCGAACAGAAGCGAAATTTGGTTTTCTAATAAGAGCATGTTCCAAGGTCTTCATCATATTCGCATATATAGTGTCAATCCCTTCAGCAGTATCACTACCTACAAAGACCCCATGGTTTTGAAGGAATATTATTGAAGGAGCTTTATCATACTCTTTAGCATATTGAGCCATTTCCTCTCTTACAGTTTTTGCTAGGATGAACCCAGGATTCACGATATCTATCCAAAGAGCATCACTAAAAAGTTGTTTCATACCCTTCTTGCCAATTACTGAACAAGTTAGTCCATTAACAATTGCAGGATGGAGGTGCACGATGAATCGAAATGGAATAAAGGAGTGCAAGAGAGCTTCAACGCTTGGTCTCATTGTTTCTCCATCGAGTCGAGCATCCATTAAATCTTGTAAGACTTCTTTTTCTCTCGCATCACTTTGTAGTGGATATTTTTTATCCCACATAGCTGCCAATTGAGTAAGATCCATTTTCACAAATCCACTTTTGTCAATTGTAGAAAGTGCATGGCCAGAAGCTTTCACATACATTACATTCCCATCTTTTAAAGAGGTGTTGCCTCCCCCTTTCACAACGAATCTTTCATCAGAGCCATATTCATTAGATAATCTTATAAGATCTTTCATGTTGTCATTCATACTTACCTTCTTTCTCTTAATTCTTCTGTTTCATAGGTTGAAATCTCAGTAATGGCATTAAAATCATTACCTACATTATTTCTCTTAAGGAATTCTTCATACACTTCACTAAAAGGAAGGGAATTGAGAGCTTCAAAGGTTGCGAGTTTTTCAAAGCCTTTTCCCTCATTCTCTAATTGTTGCAAAGAAGAGATTGGTTCTAATAGGGCTGTGAGTATTGCTTTTTGAAAGGATCTGATTCCTGTAACATAGGCTCCTATTCTATTAATAGAAGCATCAAAGAAATCGAGTCCAATATGAACGTTATCTAATTTTCCACTTCGCACTAGTTCACGAGCAACATTTTTTTACTTTATCACTAAGAATCACTACATGGTCGCTATCCCAATGAATAGGACGAGAGATATGAAGGAGCATTTCGTCATCAAATAAAAGAATAGAACTCAATTTATCTGAAACATCTTCATCAACATGGAAGTGACCCATATCGATACACAGCATTTTGTTATTACGAGCTGCATAATTCATATAAAATTCATGAGAACCTACAACAAAGGTTTCACTTCCAATCCCAAACAACTTAGTTTCTACTGCATCACGCATATATTCTTTTGAATATTCTTTTTCAAATATTTCATCTAATGATTCTTTAAGAATCTTCCTATACCCCATTCTGTCGAAAGTAATATCCTTTGCTCCATCTGGAATCCATGTATTTAAAATACAAGGACTACCTAATTCTTTTCCGATATAGGCTGCAATTTCACGAGTCTTTTTGCATGTCGAATCCAGAAATCTCTTATTTCTTTATTCTTACTACTTAAGGTATATCCGTCGGCTGCTAAGGGGTGAGAAAAGAATGTTCCATTAAAATCTATCCCAAGATGGTGTTTTTTAGCCCAACTTATCCATACATCAAAATGGTGAGGTTCTATTTCATCACGACCAACTTTTCACCACCAAAATCACCATAAGAAGCATGAAGATTGAGTCGGTGTGTGCCAGGTACTAAAGATAATACTTTTTCTAAGTCTTTTTGTACTTCCTTGATATTTCGTGCTTTTCCAGGAAAATCTCCTGTGACTTGGATTCCTCCACCACTGAGAACAGCATCAGGAGATTCAAATCCACCGACATCATCTGCTTGCCAACAATGAATACTAATTGGCAGATTTGAAAGTATAGATATTGCTTGTTCTGTATCAACTCCAATCGCTTTATACGCATCTAAGGCTTTGTTGTATTGACCCATTTTCACATTACTCCTATTACATATTGATTAATCATCTAATTAAGATGGTACATGAGAAAATGGCATCGTGCCTTGACAAAATATTCATATGTTAGCACAATATGTTCAATTATGAATTTAACTCTTCATTCTTCTGATTTCTTTTATTCTCCTCAATTTGCTCTAAAAGTATTGGAAAGAGATCCCGAAATTCCTTATCCACTTCATTCACATGATTTTTATGAACTTGTTATTATCGTGAGTGGAAAAGGAGATCATATTACTGCTAATAATACGTTTGCTCTGTTCCCTGGTAATGTGTTTGTTATTTCTCCAGGACTTGAACATGGGTACCAGAATGTAGAGAACTTGCGCCTTTATAATATTCTTTTCACTTCAAAAATATTCATAGATTCATTTCCTGATTTAAGAAATATGCCAGGGTATCATGCTCTGATGACGATTGAACCTAATTATCGTAATGATCAACTTCTTCAATATTTCATGCAACTGACTCCATCTCAAATGGGTATCATTATGCCCATTGTAGAGAATATGCATAAGGAAGCCGATTCTATTGAGAGTGATGATGGATCAAAATCAATAGCAATGTCTCTCATGATTCAATTGTTGGTGATATTATTCAGATATTATTCTTCATCGCCTAGAAAAGACAATAATACCATCTTACGTATTGCTGATGCTATTAGTTATTTAGAAGCACATACTGATAGAAGTATTTCTATCAAAGAACTTATCGAAATTACTAATATGTCAGTGAGTACGTTAAATCGTCACTTCCAAAATGCAACTGGATTATCACCGATTGAGTACCATATCCAACTTCGTATTGAAGAGGCAACTCGTTACATCAGAAATACAGATTTCACGATGAATGAAATCAGTGAAACGACAGGATTTAGTGATGCAAATTATTTTAGCAGACAATTTAGAAAAGTGATGGGAATGAGCCCACGAGAATATAAAAAAAATAAATCATATTGGTATCAATAACCAATAAAAGAGGTTGAAAGTGGCACATAGAGAACAACTATTGATGGGGATAACAAATACTGAAGCATGTATCGAACGATTTAAAAGAAATATATGGGCCATCAGTAGACTTAAAGAGCCAACAAAAACGTTATGAAGAAATCATCGCCACTCATTATGACTCTTATAAAGAATACACATTCTTACACACACATCTTTTTAGTACGGCAGGAAGAACTGAACTTGGAGGAAATCACACGGACCACAACCTCGGTAAGGTGATAGCTGCAAGTATAAATCTCGATACCATCGCTGTTGCTTCGAGTATTAAAGAGGATAAGGTAATTCTCATTTCTCCAGGATTCTCTGATGTCGTTGTAGATATTTCCTCCCTTGATATCATTGAAAGCGAGAAAAATACCACAGATGCTCTAGTAAGAGGTATTGCTAATGCTTTTGTGATGAGAGGATTAAAAGTTGGCGGTCTTGTGATTCACACTACAACGAATGTACTTAAAGGATCAGGACTCTCTTCCTCTGCTGCTATAGAAGTTCTTATTGCCACAATCTTCAACTCTATGTTCAATGAAGAAAAATTAAATACAGTAGAACTCGCAATCATCGGTCAATATGCAGAGAATATCTATTTTGGTAAACCATCTGGGTTAATGGATCAGATTGCTTGTGCTGTTGGGAATGTGGTAAAAATTGATTTTGAACATCCAAACAACCCTTTAGTAACCTCTGTTCCTGTTGACTTCATACAAAGTGGATACCAATTAATGATTATTGACACAAAAGGAGATCATGCTGATTTAGGAGATGATTATGCTGCAATCCCTAGAGAGATGAAAGAAGTAGCACAATTTTTTGGAAAAAGTGTATTAAGAGAAATTACCTTACAACAATTTACTGCATCAATACGTGAAATGAGAAAAGCAATTAATAATGACCGAGCGCTTTTACGAGCATATCACTTCTTATTGGAGAATGAGAGAGTTGATGCTATGCACAAGGCTTTATTAGATGATGATATTTCTGCCTACCTAGACCTTGTAAAAGCTTCAGGAGCATCATCCTTGCATTTTCTCCAAAATATCTATACATCCCAACATCCTCTCGTGCAACCTATCACATTAGCTCTTATGATGTGTGATGAGCTTCTTGGATCTGATGGTGCAGCGCGTGTACATGGAGGTGGTTTCGCAGGAACAGTACAGGTGTATGTCCCTATTTCACAAGCCAGTCAATTTACAATTAAAGCCCAAGAAGTATTTGGAGAAGGGAGTGTCACTCCTCTTACAGTAAGAGGAGTGAGTACATGCCAAGTCGATAATTTCTAAGTGGTTATTTTATCCACAATAGATAAGACTTCGCTAATTTTTTGATCAATGTCCTCATTATTCTCTAATGATTCTCTAACACAGCTTGTAAGATGTGCATGAAGAACTTTGTTATTCGTATTCTTTAATATTGCAATGGTTGAAAGGAGTTGATGAGAAATATCAACACAATAACGGTCTTCATCAACCATCCTCATAATCCCTTCAATCTGCCCTTTTGCTGTTCTAAGGGCAGTAAGTACCATTTTATGATCTGCTTTCATTACATCACCATCCCAAATTATTCTATTTTTGTAACCATATAACCAGCTTCTACAATTTTACTTCTTAACAACTCATCGCTTACTTCCTCGGTTGAAGTAACTGTTGCTTTATTATTCTCAAGTTCTACAACAGCACGTACTCCTGCAATTGACTCGAGTCCTTTCTTCACATGATTAACACAATTATTACACATCATTCCTTTAATTAAAATCTCTTTTGAATACATATTCGTATCCTCCTTAAGGTAAGTATATCTATAGTTTTTTAATCTTAATGCGTTTATCACAACAAACAAAGAAGAGATGCTCATCGCGAAAGCAGCAAACATTGGGGATAGAGCAAGAGAAAATGGAACATATAAAAGACCCGCTGCTAACGGAATTCCAAGTACATTATAAAATAATGCCCAAAACAAGTTTTGCTTTATGACTCTTAGAACATGTTTACTCATATCAATTGATCTGATGACATCCATTACATCATCTTTTAATAAGACGATATCACCAGATTCTATCGCGATATCACTTGCTCCATGAATTGCAACACCAACATCTGCTCTCATAAGAGAAACAGCATCATTGATTCCATCTCCTACAAAGGCGACTTTTTTCCCCTTTGTTTGTAAATCACTAATTACTCTCTCCTTCCCATCTGGAAGAACACGAGCATAGACCTTCTCAATGCCTACTTGAGATGCAACACTCATTGCTGCAACTTCTGAGTCTCCTGTAAGAAGGACAACATCAAAACCCCTTCTCTTTAGCTCTTTTATTGCTTGTTTGCTACTCTTTTTTAATGTATCAGAAATTATAGCAGAACCAATATATTCCTTATTTCTTGCAAAGTGAACAACGATACTACCATCCTTCTCATATTGAATTACATTTGAAGGGATGCTGATACCTTCATTCTCTAAAATAGATCGCTTCCTGCAAGAATTGTCTCTCCAGCGAGTATTCCTTGTATTCCATTACCGACAAATGTAGTTGTTTCTTCAAAATCCAACTCATTTATGTCTCTCTCTTCGCCCCATTTCACTATTGCTTTGGCTATCGGATGTTCACTTCTTTTTTCTAAGGAAATAGCAAGTTGTAGAGCTAGTTCGGAATCTATTGAATCCGCAAAAGGAACTCAGTTACACTTAACTTTCCTGTAGTAATAGTTCCTGTTTTATCAAATACAACAGTATCTACATTGCTTAGTCCCTGAATGGCTCTTGAGTGACGAACTAATATGCCTCCTTCACTCATCTTTCCAATACCCACCATGATTGCTGTGGGAGTTGCTAAACCTAATGCACAAGGGCAACTAATGACGAGTACCGCTATTCCAAAAGAGAGAGCAAATGGAAATGATCCACTCACAAAGAACCAGACAATTGTCGTTATTAGAGAGATGGTGATAACGATTGGAACAAAATAACTGCTAATAGTATCAGCTAAGTGAGCAATAGGTGCCTTTGATCCGCTAGCTTGTTCCACGAGCTGTATAATATTACTAAAAGTAGTATCGTTTCCAACCTTAGTAGCTTCCACTTCAACATACCCATTGGTGTTGACCGTGGTTGCAAATACTTCATCTCCTACACTCTTTTCTACAGGAAGAGACTCTCCTGTCAAAGAAGAAGCATCAACAGAGGCATCTCCTTTTGTGATGATTCCATCAACAGGGAACCTTGAACCTGTTCGTACAATAATAGTATCTCCCACTACAACTTCACTTGAAGAAATAGTGACTTCTTTTCCATCTCTTTTCACTATTGCGATATCAGGAGAGAGATTTAATAGTTTCTCTATTGCCTCACTCGTTCTCCCCTTTGCCAGAAACTCAAGATATTTTCCAACCAATACAAGAGTAAGAATCATTCCAGAGGTCTCAAAATAGAGCGAATGTCGTAATTTCATTATGGAAGCACTATCTTGGTAATATAATGGATTAATGAGACTAAAGATGTTAATCACTCCATAAAGAAATGCTGCGACGGCTCCGATTGCAATAAGAGAATCCATAGTAGGTTTTCTCTTTAAAAGCGTTCTGATACCTGAGCTTATTGTTGCTTTATTAACAATTGACGACTCCTAGGGCAAGAATCATTTGTAAGGAAGCAAAATAAAAAGTTCCTATATCCCCTTTAAACATTGAGAATAATGGAAGTTTTAGCATATCGCTCATTGCTACATACATAAGAGGAATAGCAAAAGAAATTGAAAGAATGAGTTGTCGGGAACGAACCTTCTTCTCTTTCTGATACTCTTTTTGATAGGTGTTTTCCTTTTTATCACTTTTCTCGCTAGGGTGTTCAGCAATTGCCTTGTAGCCGGCAGAACTCACTTTCTGAACAATTTCTTCATCCTTTATGTCATTTTTATTCTCATCATAGGAGAAGGAGAGGCTATTTTTCAGTAAATTAACCTGTATATTTTTTATTCCTGGAATATCTTTTACGCTATGTTCTACATGAACTGTACAACTTGAGCAATTCATTCCATCTATATGATATTCTTTTTGTGTCATTCTTTCCTCCACCACCCCCCTGGGGGTGGTTATAGTACAATACTACTCTCATGACGTATTGGTCAAGAGAGTATCCTTAAAAGAGGTAAAGTTAATTAAAAAATCAGATGATATGATGGAGAAATTGATGTGTAATGCTGTTCTTTTTCTAATAAGGCATGTAGGAGAATAGGTATCTCAACACTCTTTCCAATAATTGGTTCAACGATTGTTTCAAATTTTGCCGGATGGGCTGTTGCATATACTATTGTTGGTTCACTCAAAGAGAGATCTTTTCTTACTTTCTCCCCGGTTGAAGTGTGAGGACACACAATGTAATCGTGTGTTTCATACACATCCTTAATGCTTTCTTGTATTTCACTGTCACTCACACTGTATGCTTTTATATGTTCTATGAAGGACTCATGGTGAGGATATAGTGTAAATAGACGTTCCATATTACTAGGATCGCCTACATCCATGGCATTTGCTAAAGTGGACAAAGAAGGTCTTCCTTTATACATGCCACTGTTGATGTAATCAACAATTGTTGTATTGCTGTTAAGAGAAAGGATGATATTCTTAATAGGAGCTCCCATCTCTTTAGCATAGAATGAGGCACAGCTATTTCCAACATTTCCACTTGGGATAATGATGGTAGGATCTTCATTACACTTCTCTTTCATTTCCATAGAACAAGAGAATGCATAGACCATTTGAGGGAGCAATCTCCCTAAATTGATGCTATTTGCTGAAGTAAGCCTCATTTCTTTTGCAAGAGGTTTATCCATGAAAGCATCTTTCACCATTTTCTGACAATCATCAAAAGATCCATCTACAGCAAAGGAAGTAATATTGTCTTCAAAACAGGTAAGCTGTTTCTCTTGCCGTAAGGAAACTCTTCCTTTGGGAAAGAGTACTTTCACTTCAATATGCTCTCTTTTGTGAAAAGCTGCAGCTACAGCTCCTCCCGTGTCACCGCTTGTGGCAACAAGAATAGTGAGGTGTTCATTATTCTTTTTAAGTAATCTCTCCATTGAGATTGCTAAGAAACGAGCTCCGAAATCTTTAAATGCTGCAGTGGGTCCGTGAAAAAGTTCTAATACAGCTTCTTTTTCATTGTGGTAGTGAAGAGGAATAGGGAAATTAAAGGCTTCTTTACAGATATCTAAAAGCTCATCTTCTAATACATCACCTTCAAAAAAAGGAGCTAAGACAAAATGAGCGAGATGTGGATAATCAGAATAATGTGGAGCCTTAGAAATATCTAGTTGGACAAGAGACTCTGGAATATATAATCCTCCATCTGGAGCGAGTCCATTAATAATCGCTTCACTTGCCATAACTGCTGGAGAATTACCTCTGGTGCTAATAAATTTCATATCCTCTTCTCCTATAACCTAGCACCAAGATAGGCACTGATGCGTAATAGGTCTGCAAAAACTCCTCCTGCAGTAACAGCAGGTCCAGCTCCAGGACCCTGAATGACGAGAGGCTGAGTACTGTAGCGATCAGTTGTGAAGGCTACTACGTTATCTGTTCCTTTTGATTGCGCAAATGGATGAGAAACATCATAGCTTGTAAGGGCTACATGACATGTTCCATCACTAGCTACCTGTCCTACATAGCGAAGTCGTTGGTTTTTACTTGCGGCTTCTTTATAAAGATTGAGAAGGTTCTCATCCATTAATTCCATCTTGTCAAGGAATTCTGCTAATGGGACATCTTGGAGTTCTTTAGGAACGAGGGAAGTGACTTCCAGGTCACTTACTTCTACTTTGTATCCCATTTCTCTTGCAAGAATTACTGTTTTTCTAGCTACATCCATTCCTGATAGATCATCTCTTGGGTCTGGTTCTGTATACCCCATCTCCTTAGCTCCTCTTACAAGGGTGCTAAATGGGATAGAGCCATCATACTGGCTGAATAGATATGCGAGTGTTCCACTCACGATACCTTCCACACTCCTGACCCTATCTCCTGTCTGGATGAGGTCTTTAAGAGTTCCAACTACAGGAAGTCCCGCTCCTACTGTTGTCTCGTATAAGAAATGCTTACCAAATCTTCTTCCGGCTTCCATGAGTTTTCATATTGAGGATATGGTGCGGTACCGGCTTTCTTATTAGGTGTAATAATGTGAATACCCCGCTCAATCCATCCAACATAATGATTAGGTAATTCAGCACTGGTGGTACAGTCTATCAATACTGCATGGGGAAAATATGAAGCACTCACGTGTTTTACCATAGTAGCAACTTCGATAGGAACTCCTTCTTTTTTGAAATGTACTCTCCAATTTTCAAGGTCAATACCCGTTTCACTAAGGAGCATATGTGTTGTATTTGCGATTGCTCGTATTCGTATATCTACTCCGAAATCCTCTTTAAGCCGTAGGGCTTCATGAGCGATTTGATCAAGTAATGTTGCTCCAATGTTTCCAGGACCAAAGACTCCAACACTCAGTGCTTGATTTGACAAAAAGAATCCTGCATGGAGTGCTCGTAATGCTTTCTTGGCATCTTTTTCTAAAATAACTGCACTAATATTTCTTTCACTAGAACCTTGAGCAATTGCTCTCACATTACGTGCGCTTTTCCTAGTGCCCCAAAGAACGTTCCACTTATTCCAGGGACTCCATTCATATTCTCTCCAACAGCCGCAAGAATTGCACATCCATATTCACTTGTAATGGTAGAAATTCTTTTTTGCTCTATTTCAAGGGCAAATGTTGAAATCGCAGTGGCTTTTGCTAAGGCTGCTTGTTCACTAGGAACAGCAAAGCAGATAGAGTATTCACTTGAAGCTTGACTAATAAGGGTGACACTGATGCCATGTTCATTCATTGCTGCAAAGAGTCTCATTGAAATACCAGGGACTCCAAGCATTCCAGCTCCTTCAACATTAATGAGGGCAATATTACGAATGACAGAGAACCCTTTTACAACACGCTTATTCTCCCTCCCCTTTTGTTCATCAATAATTGTCCCAGAGTTTTCAATGTGGCCAAAACTTCTTAATCGAAGAACGATTTTTTTGTCCATGATAGGAACCATATTCTGTGGATGGATTACAGGGGATCCAAAAAAAGAGAGCTCAGTTGCTTCTGCGTAAGTTAGTGCATTGATGACACTTGCACCAGGAACATCGTTAATATCTGCTGTAGAGACGACTTCATTTGGATTCCAGAAAGTCAAAGTGTGCGCTTCTAAGGCATTAGCAAGTTTCGCTGCACTATATTCACTGCTTCTATCATTTTTATGAGCAGAAGATTGTTCTAATTCTCCACTTACGATGATGATGTTATGAGCATTCAGCAGGGTCTCTTTTTCCCAAGGAGTTCAGATATCCCAATGATTGTTGATTCAATCTCTTCATCAATAAGCAATTCGCTTAATAGTAGTGCTGAGAAGCGAATAAGAAGGTTATCTATATATTTTACTGATCCTGTAGAAATATCTCCAACAAGCCATATTGCTCTAAGAAGGTCCTCTACTGCATTAAATCCATTTTTTAATTTCAGAAAGAACTGCACTTTGATGTGAAGGGGAGACCCTTTTTTCTATTAATGATATCCACTCACTCGTATGTGTTTCCATCATTGACCAAAGTCTTTCATCGTGAGCTTTGGCCGCTTCTAGAAGGTCCCCTAGTTCTAGAGAACTAAGTGATACTGGTGAGATAACAAAGAGGTGATGAGTGCTTTTTGAAGAAGTTATTAACTCTCTAAATTTGTTCTCACTTCCACTTTCAACAATCATAGTACTTTCAATTGCATGGACTTCTATCTTATTCACTTATCTTCTCCTTGATCTATGTGTTACATCAAATGATATGTTGTAGTATATTTTCCTATATCTATAAATATTTATCGTTTAGACGATTTGAGTAAAAAAAAAGAGCCACGCAGGGCTCTTTTCTCACTAACTGATAAAGACACAAAAGGTTATACGACCTTCTGAACCCTGCCACTACGTAGGCAACGTGTACACACTTTTATTGTGCGTGTAGTTCCTCCAATGAGTGTCTTTACTGTTACGATATTGGGTCTGAAAGTTCTTTTGGTAGTTACACCAATGTGCTGACCTACTCCGCCTTTCTTTTTTGCTTGACCTTTGCGGGTGACATTGTTACCTGCTATCGTACCTTTTCCACAAATATCACATCTTCGTGCCATGATTATTTCCACCTTATACTTAACATTCACATTTTATGGGGGACTAGTTGTAATGTTTACCATATACATGAGCATTACGAGCATATAGTAAAACTTCACAAAATCCGTGACTCACGAAACCTTATCAGAATATATAAAATATGTAAATAGGAAAGCTCTTCAAGAATAAGTAAAAATGTATAACTTGCTACTTGTTATACCTTCACTCTTTATCTAGACTAGTGATGTATGAAAACGTATCTACCCTATTATATATCGCTCTTACATCCGTCACTCGCCAACATGAAACTATTAAAAGTCTCTATTGATGAATTATATACAAAAGAACATAGTATTACATCCCTTATACTTCCACCATCAATAATTCTTTGTGTTTCAGACCAATTGAATACGATAAAGAATATACACTTCCCTTCTTTTCGAAAAGAGATAGAATTCAACACATTCACTCATTATCAAGAGAAATTGTATCTTACGAGTGATGATGGAGATTTCAATAATTGGTATTGTACTCTTAAAGAATTTTTTCCAACATCTATGAGTGATCCATTCCTCACCCCTTTTTCAGGATTTTTTTCTAGGAGAAGAGAATAGTACTCAATCTAAGATAGAAATTTGCAATAAAGACTGGAATATTGCTTCATACCTCGTACATTACACAGTAGATAATGAAAACCTTGTTTCGTTTTATAGAGAGAAAATAGAACAGAAGCATTTGACGTAGGTGTAGAACATTATACATAAATTAAGTATGGTATTTTTAATTATGTAAAAGTTGCATTATTTTTTTTAAAAATAAAAAATGGAGGTGACGAGAAAATTGGGTAAAAGAGTAAGCAAAATTGCACTATTGTTGTTAGGTGCTATTCTTATAAGTAGTATGGTATATGTAAGTTGTAATAAAGAGAGTGGAGTAAGGACTCTCTACCTTTATAATTGGACGTACTATACTCCTAGTGAGATAATTGATAAGTTCGAGAAAGAGTTTAATGCAAAAGTCATCATAGATAACTATGCTTCTAATGAAGCGATGTTTGCAAAACTTAAAGCATCTAATGGAGGGTATGATATCGTTGTTCCCTCTGCTGATTATACTTCTATCATGATTTCTTTAGAAATGGTGGAACCATTAGACCATTCAAAACTACCTAATCTTTCTTATATCAATGAAAAAGCTCGAGAATTATCTCTCAGTTATGATCCAAATTTCGCCTATTCTGTCCCTTATTTCATAGGTGCTGCAGGAGTGGCGGTGAACACTGAACATGTGAGTAATTATGAAAAAGATTGGACGATATTTGAGAATGAAGAATATAAAGGAAGGATGCAACTTCTTGATGATATGAACGAAGTGATGGGAATCGCACTCACTACGTTAGGGTATTCGGTAAACTCAGTCGATATGTCTGAGTTAGAAGAAGCTCGTGACCTTATAAATAATAAATGGAAACCTAATATTGTAAAATTTGATGCAGAAGGATTTGGAAAAGCTTTTAGTCAGGGAGAATTTTGGATTAGCCACGCTTATCCTGAAGTGATTTTTGAAGAAGTTCCGCAAGAAAGATGGAAAGATATTGATTTCTTTCTTCCCAAAAATGGCGGTCCGTTATATATTGACTCAATGGTAATTCTTAAAGGGTCAAAGAATGTTGATCTTGCCCATGAATTCATTAACTTCTTCCATCGACCTGAAATTCACGCAATTTTCTTAGATGAGTTTAATTATCCAAGTAGTGTAAACAATAAAGCCGAGGAATATAGAGAATCTCTTCCGTTCTATGATCAGAGCGAGTTGGAGAATTATGAATTAAAGGTAGATTTAGGAAAAGATCTTGAGAAATATCAGAAAGTATGGCAGACAATTCGATATCAATAAGTACATAAATCCCCCACTCGATAAGTCATTGAAGTCAGTGGTGTGAGAGAAGGATGAACCATGGCTTCTTCAAGTAACATTTTTCTAAAATCTACAAAAGTAAAACAATTTTTTGACAGTTATTATTCTTTTTGGATTAGCACATGGTCTATATAGAGGTGTTCAAGATAACTATTTAGCACAGATTGTTCATATTGATGAATTTGAGAGGGGTATTGTAGAGTTCTTTAGGGAACTTCCTGGTCTTCTTCTCGTCTTTATCCTTGCAACGATGTATCGCTTTAGTGAGACAAAAGTCTACAAAATTGGTATCGCTATCACCTTAAGTGGAATAGTTGGATTGCTGCTAGCTTCGACCGATGCTTATATTGTTATCCTCTTTCTTGTCGTCTACTCACTTGGTGAACATATTATCATGCCAGTGACATCAACTATAACACTTCACCTAGCCCAAGATGGTAAAAAAGGTGCCGCTTTAGGGATTGCTAGTATGATGCAGCATGGAGGGAGGATTGGTGGGTTTGTCATAGTAACCATCCTATTTCTGATTTTCCCTCGTCTTGGGATTGCAGAAACTAATGCAAAAGGGTTCAAAATCATATTTCTTATCTCTAGTGTTCTCCTTCTAGCGGCTACCTTAGTTGCTTTTGCCTTAAAGGATGAAGGGATTGAAGTTAGAAGAAGTAGAATCTATTTTCATAAAAAATTTAACAAGTATTATGGATTAGAAATATTTTATGGAGCAAGAAAACAGATTTTTCTCACTTTCGCTCCGTATGTCCTTATTTTACACTATGGTGCATCTACCTCAGTCATTTCTCTTTTGCTTGCTCTCTGTGCAGTAGCTGGAATGCTTTTCAGTCCTCTCGTAGGACGTCTTATCGATCGTCTAGGCTATAAAGTTATTATGGTTGCTGATACTCTCATATTGGTAATAGTATGCCTCCTATACGGCTTCTCTCATCGTCTCTTTAGTCATGAAGTCGCATTTATCGTTGTGAGTATCAACTATGTTCTAGACTCGATTCTTACTCTCGGATCCCTTGCCACAAATGTCTATGTTCAAGATATCGCTGATGACTCACATGAACTCACTTCTACCTTATCAACAGGAATTAGTGTGAATCATCTCATTAGTGTCATTATTGCCCTTCTTGGTGGTCTTATCTGGCAGAAACTTGGAATAGAGGTATTATTTACACTCGCTGCATTACTTGGAGTAGCAAACTCTCTCTTTGCAGCTTCAATAAAAACTCCTCAAAGTAAGGTAATAAAATAGATTATATATTCAATAAGGCCTTATCGATTATTACATATTTCTATAAGATTAATGAACAATATAATGTTATAAGTCTTTACTTCTAAATAATATTTTGAAAATCTATGATTAAAAATATCTGCAAAAATTTATAAACTTTTCCTTAAAGAATCTCCTATTTCCTCAATAGAAGGCATTGAAGGAGCTGTCCCAAATTTTGTAACAGAAAGTGAAGCTACAGTGTTTGCATATGTAATAGCCTCAAAAAATTCTATCCCATTCGATAAAGCAGTTGCTAGTCCGCCATTAAAGGCATCTCCCGCTCCCGTTGTGTCTAACACATTCACTTTATTAATAGGTATAATTCTCTCTATACGGCCATCATTTCCATAAGCACCTTTTTCGCCTAATGTAATAATTACTTTCTTCACACCTTTTGAAAAGAAGAAATTGGCTACCTTGCTGTAATCTCCTTCATGACTAATCGTGATGTTCGACAAGTACTGCGCTTCAATTTCATTTGGGGTTACAATGTCTACCATTGAAAAAATTTCATCATCAATTTCAATAACTGGAGCAGGATTAAGGATAATTGTCACACCCTTCTTATAAGCTAAAGTAATACCTCTTTTTAATGCATCTAGATTAATTTCAAGCTGAGTAAGAAATATGTTAGCTTTTTCTAGTACACTTTCTAGCATGTTCACTTCATCTAACGTAATATTCTTGCTTGCTCCAGGAACAACAAGAATACTATTTTGACCTTTTTTATCGACTAATATTAAAGCAGTTCCAGTATTGTTAACTTCATCTATCAAGATAAATGGAGAAAGCAATTGCTCTTCTTCATATATTTTTAAAGCAATATCTTTAAATAAATCATTTCCAATCTTTGTCAAAAGAACTACATTACCTCCTGACCTCTTTGCAGCAATGGCTTGATTTGATCCTTTCCCACCGGTCCCATAGAAAAAGAAGAGCCAATAACAGTTTCGCCTAATACAGGTAAATGTTCTGCACAACTCGTGAGGTCTACAACGAAACTGCCTAATACACAAATTATATCTCTTCGCATGTCATGACCTCATTATCACACATCATAATTGCTCCTAGATGAGCAGAAGAAGAATATTGAGCAAATTTTCTCAATAACCTTGAGCTAATCATTTTATTAGGACGTTTCATTGTCATTCTTCTCTTCTCAATTATTTCATCTTCTACACATAACTGGATACTTTTCTTGTCGATATCAATAGAAATTATATCTCCATTCTCTACGAAAGCGATAGGTCCCCCTTCACTTGCTTCGGGAGATATGTGTCCAACAAACAAACCATTGTTGGAACCAGAAAATCTTCCGTCAGTAATGAGAGCCACATCATACTGTAAGTGGGTTCCCACGAGAAGTTTCATGGTTCTCGCCATTTCTCTCATTCCAGGGCCACCTTTTGGACCCTCGTACCGAATGACCAAAACATCGCCCTTTTTGATTCTATGATTGATGATTGCTTCATCAGCTTCTTCTTCATTGTTAAACACTCTTGCTGGCCCAGAGAATTTGTGCAGATTCTCTGGAATAGCGGCTGGTTTAGTAATTGCAGAAAAGGGAGCCAAATTTCCCCATAACACTGCAATTCCGCCTTTCTCAGAAAAAGGATTTTCTAATGAAGTGATAATGGAAAAATCTTTGGATTCTTCTTCATTATTGTATATTTCTTGGAGGGTCTTTCCTGTAACAGTGAGAGCATCCTGATATAACAATGGCATAAGAGAATGTAAAAGACATCCTACTCCACCAGCCTTATCAAAATCATAGATATTTTTATTAGTTGATGGATACATTCTAGCTAGTATTGGGGTTGTATCACACAAAACCTCAAGATCATTTATTGATAGACTAATGTTAGCACTTTGAGCGATAGCTAAAGTATGTAATACCAGATTTGTAGAACCTCCTAGACTTAGAGTCAATCTAAAAGCATTAGATATATTCTTTCTTGTAATAATGTTTCTAACGCTTTCATTTTTTTTTAACAAGCTCCATCACTTCAAAGCCACTATCATGAGCTATTCGATATCTTGCTGCATGCACTGCTGGAACAAGAGAACTATGTGGAAGTGATAACCCAAGCGCTTCACAAAAACATGCCATTGAGTTTGCAGTACCTAAAAATGAGCAAGACCCAACTGAGGGGCAGCTAAAATCTTCCAAATGTTGATAGATTTCTTCAGATATTTCTTCACGATTGAGCATTACATAGGCTTCAGCAACTGAAGAATTATCACTTAACCTGCCATCAAATGAAATCCCACTAAGCATAGGTCCCCCAGTAACCATGATGACAGGGATATCTAATTGGGCAGCTCCCATAATCATTCCTGGCACAATTTTATCACACCCTGCGACAAGGACTAAAGCATCTAAACGATGTCCTTCAACCATACTCTCAATACTATCTGCAATAATCTCTCTTGTGGGAAGCATAAAATTCATACCATAATGACCATTTGCGATACCGTCACATCCTCCAATTACGCCAAATTCTAAAGGATACCCCCCATTTTCTAAAATTCCATATTTTACAGCCTCACTAAGTTCTCTAAGGTGTTTATGTCCTGGAACTATATCACTAAAAGAATTAGCAATCCCTACTAAGGGCTTATCAATCTCTCGATCTGTCATTCCCATTGATTTATAGAGACTGCGGATTACAGACCATTGTGGTCTACCTAAAATATCCTGACTTCTATGCATTGATGTTCTCCTAGGAAGTAAATGAGAGGATTTCTTCAAATGTGGGAAGATTTCCTTCCTTGTCATACTCAACCACAATACCACTATCTATGAGATGATAAGAATTATTATTAATAGGACAATTCGTGAGAATATAGGTTAGATTACTTGTATTTTGAATCCACACAATAGAGGCATCTGAAGCTTCATATCCACCCATTCTATAAAGAGAGGCAATCGCCTCTTTATCAGTGGGATATGTCATTGGGATTTTACTGAATTTGGAGAAAGCGAGGTTTCTGCATTGATGTAGGAAACACTGAAATCAACATCCTCAAGAACCTTCTTATGCATAACATCACTTAATCCCATGCCAACTGCATTTCCTCCACTTCCTTTTGCCATCGAACGAATGTATCGATGATTTACTTCAAACTTAAAAAAATCGGTTTTTAGTCCAATTATATTTGTATCTAATCCACTTCCACTTATACTTTTTCCAAATTCTTCTACAATAAGGATGTCGGCTGATTTAATTGGAATATACGGCATATGACTAACAGCCAATTGTAACAACTCCGGTTCTTTAAGAATCCATTGATGTGGAGGTAGCACAGACAATGATGTAACATTTCCACCTTCATCTTCAATTAAAGCGATCCCTGCAAGAAAAGGAACTTTCTTTTGTATCTCTTGAGTAAGTATAGGTAGTATACTTTCGAAAGTATAAGCATTGAATAGTCGATGGTAAATACGAGCTCCTTTTGGCTTTCCAAGTCCAATACATGCCATTTTACAGAGACCACTCTGGATAGGTCCAGTAAATGAAGTATGTGGTTTTATCCTATTTAATAGGATAACATAATCAGAAGTTAAAACATGAGAATCAATATAGAGAGTCACGTTTTCCTTTATTGGAAAAAGAGGATAATCTAATAATATTTCTTTTGGAATATGAGATGAAACAATAGGAACGCCCATAGTTTTTCATCAATTCCATTAATCGCCAATACTTCGCGTTGTCCATCCGCGGTTGATCCACCATGACTGCCCATTGCAGGAATAATTGTAACCTCAGCTCCTCTTTTCACCAAAATGTCAATTAATACTAGTAAAACATTTACTTGATCTTTAATATGTCTACTTCCAACTGCTATGACAATCTTCTTCCTGTTTAATTCAACATTTTTTTACAAGCAAATCCATTTGCATTTTAAGTGTATGTTCAATATCTATTGCTTCAGAAGTGTATGATTTTTTGTAAAGAGAAAGAGAAGGAATATTCATAATATTACTTCCTCACTGTCTTTAATACTTCTTTATTGATTATACTTGTAGGAAGCTCACCAATAAGTACTTTTGCTGCATTCTCCGCTGCTTTACGACGGACATCTAATTCAGCTGTATGTGAGCACCATGCAACATGGGGAGTTATCAACACATCGTCTCGTTCTAAAAATCTCGTTGTTGAAGTTTGAGAAAAATCAGGGTCTTCAGGCCAAAAAGTATCAGCCCCAAAAAAAGAATATGTTCCTTCTTTAAGCCTTCTAAAATACTGTCTGGATTAAGAATATCAGCTCTCGAGGTATTAACGAGAATTGCACCATCAGCGTGTCTTATCACTTCGGAATTTATCAAATATTTTGTCTCTTTATTCAAAGGAGTATGAATAGAAATTACTTTACATATGGAAAAAAGAGATTCAAGAGAATCTATTTTTTTGCACCCATCAATCATTGATTCTTCAACATACGGATCAAAGAAGAACACATTCGCAAAAATATTACTGGCATATGCAGCGAGTGTTCTTGAAATCCTTCCAAAACTAACTAAACCTAATGATATTTCAGAAGGTCTATAAAGTATTTTTGATTTAGGTTGAGTTTCCCAAATCCCTAAATGAAGTTTTCTATCAAAAAATTTGGGTTTGTTTTAATCCATTCAAAATTAACATCAGAGCGTGTGAAGCAACTTCTTCAAGACAATAATCTGGTACATTTGAAACAATTACATTGTGTTCAGTAGCCGCCTCGATGTCGATAGTATCAACACCAATTCCATATTTCACTACTACTTTCAAGTTTGGAAGAGATTCTATTACACGACGAGTAATTTGTGAGTATGAGATAAGGAACGCAGAAGCTGTCTTTCCTCTCTCTATAAGTTCCTCTTCGTTATGGCAATAGTGTGTATCTAATTCAATCCCATATTGCTTACATATTTCTAGCTCTTGTTGCGCAGATTCATGTAGCATATCTGTGATTAACATTTTCATAATAACCCCTTTATTTTATTTATCGTGAAATATTTAATTACTTTAAGGATTTACCCTTTTACTGATCCCATTGTTAATCCACTAACTATATGTTTTGAAGCAAAAGTATAAACTATCATAATTGGAAATGCACAAATAACCGCTCCAGCAGAAAGAGCCCCCCAAGGAATAATATCTGCAACTAACATTGAAGAGAGTGCTACTGTGAGCGTTCTTTCAAATTTATCATTAATTAATACAAGAGCATAAATATATTCAGACCAACACAATGTAAATGAGAATATAAGAGTAGATACTAGTGAAGGTTTAGCAATAGGGAATATGACTTTCCAAATTATTTGTCCTCTTGTTGCCCCATCTACACATGCAGCCTCTTCTAATTCTTTCGGCATTCCTTGGAAATAACTAATAAGAACCCAAGTAGCATAAGGAATAGTAATAGTTGGATACACGAGCATGAGGCCCCAAATTGAATTAAGAAGTCCTATTCTTGCCAATAATAGATAAATTGGAATAAATAATATTGTTCGAGGAATCAAATATGCCATCAAAAATAATTGTGGCATCAATGTTTTTCCTTTGAAATTTAGTCTCACCACGGCATATGCACTATAAAGAGAAATTAAAAATTGTAATAAGAGCCACAATACTAGAAACGATGAGACTATTGATTAATGCAGGACCAAAATTATATTTCGTAAATAAATCAGAATAATTGGACCATAATAATTGTTCTGGTATCAAAGAGGGGACAAGAGTATAAATCTCTCCAAATGTTTTAAAAGAGGTAACGAGCATCCAATAAATTGGAAAAAGCGTACCAAGAAGAAAGAGGATTATAACTAAAGTCCACCCTATTTTGTTTTTTTCTTTTCCATATAATCAACTCACTTCTTAAATATTTGTTTCATGATAATAATAAGTAGTACAACCGAGAATGGAAGAATACTCATTGAAATGGCAACACCTCTTGCGAGTTGAAGATTCTGAAATGCTGTTATGTAACTTAATGTTGAGAAAACATGAGTTGAATTAGCTGGACCTCCGCGCGTCATCAACCAGATTACGGAAAAGTCGCCTAGTGTCCAAATTGTTGATATCAACGTTACAAGTAAAACAACTTTCATTGTATGAGGGAGCGTAATGAATCGAAATTTCTGAAAACCGGAAGCACCTTCAATATCTCCGACCTCATAAAGATCTGACGGAATTGCTTGCAAAGCAGCTAAAATACTAATCCCAAAGAAGGGAGTACCTCTCCATACATTAACCATAACAACCGATAATTGTGCTAGAAAAGGTTCAGCAAGCCATCCGATTGGTGCTTTAATTAGATGAGTGGTCATCATAAGATGATTAATAATACCACCTACATCACCTAACATCCAACGCCATGATAAAACAGAAGTCAAAAGTTGGCAATGCCCATGGAAGAAAAAGAAGCGACCTTATTACAGCTCTACCTTTGATAGGAGTATTAAGAGCCAGTGCCATAATATAACCAAGAACTAGTTTGATGACTACAGCAAAGAGAGCATAAACAGCAGTGAACCACATCGCACTCCCATAGGTGTTATTTGCTAATAATTTGATGTAATTGCCAAAACCTATGAATTTTGCATTCCCTCCAATCGTTTTGTTTGTAGAAGAAATACCTAATGACCAAAGAGTAGTGAATCCCTGGAATATGATAAGATAGAAAGTGGTAAGAATAAGAATTATTAGAGGAAGATTCTCAAATGAGAAAATTCGAGGCTTTTTCTGATTAATTGAGGGAATCCTTTTCATTATTACTCCAATATTAATTGATTAATTGTGGTGGTACATGGTACCACCACATCATTTAGAAAAGATACTATTCAATCAAATCTTTAGCACTCTGAGTAAATTGTACAATGGCTTTGTCGAGGGAAACATTAGAAGCAATAATCGATTCAAACATTGTATTGATAAGTCTCATATTATAAATCTTTCCTGCTTCTGGCGTATAATCTCCTTTTCTCCAAGGAATTTAAAAGTATTCATTGAATCCATGAATGGTCGATAGAAAGGAATGTCCCAGATTGGAGAAGAAGCTAAATCTTTGTAAACAGGAAGTCCGAGAGGAGCTCCTGCCTCAATCCAAGTTGCATACCAAGTTGGTTCATATAAGTATTTCATTAATTCAATCGCAAGATCTTTATTCTTTGCATCTTTGAAGATACCCATATTGTTTGCAATTCCAACTGTATACTGCCCTTTGGGACCTGAAGGAAGAAGAGCAATACCAGTATTGGCCTTTAATTCTGGTTTATCTTCGAGTGCTTTCGCAATACTTCCTGTGTTAAAAACCATTGCAGATTGACCACTAATATAAGCAGCATTATTTCCACCATCATTCCACCCTATAGCGGTTGGAGGATTGAGCCCTTCTTTAAATAAGGAAATAATAAATTCAAATGCAGCTCTATTTTCAGGAGTATCAAAAGCTAAGTTTTTATTCTCATCAAATATCGATCCACCATGAGCAAACATAATTGAACGAGTAAGGAATTCCGCATCAGAGTTTCCTGAGCCATATCCCATACCTGATCCATAAATACCTTTAGAAGGATTGTTCATTGCTTTTGCATATTTTTTTATAGTCTGCCCAAGTTGCAGGAGGATTTGTTAGTCCCACTTCTTTCATTAAATCTTTTCGATAATAAAGTGCAGTTCCTTCTCCCCATACTGGGAATGCATATGTTTTACCTTCGAAGGTAACAGCATCTATTGAACTATCATAGATTTCACCGTATTTTGCTTCAACCTCTTTAAGTACACTCGTAATATCCATTAAGAGTCCACTTTGATAGAATTGACCCACTTCTTGGTATCCAAAGAAGCAAAGGTCAGGAAGTACTTTTGATTGGATTGCTGCAGTCCATTTTGGAAAAAATCTTCATAAGCGATAAGTTCGAGAACAACATCAACATTTTTGCTAGCAGCAAATTCCTTCACTCTTTTTTCGAACTCTTGATTTTGTCCTTCGACAAATTGTTTTTTCATCCAGACCGTTAATGTTGGTTTTTCTTTACTCTCAACCTGTCCTTGGGCTGTTAACATACCAACACCAATTGTAACGAAAATTATAAAGATAGCTACTACTACTTTACCTTTTTTCATATCCTACCTCCTTAAGTAGTGATCGATTAATCATTTCTTCCTTGACTATTTCAAGGGCAGAATTTTTCTTTACTGAATTTTCCCATTCTTTTAAAGTACTGATAAACTCTTCTGCTTCAATATTTGTCATATTTCGAAGTGGTGGTTTTACTATACTTTTAGGTAGTCCTCTCATTTCTAAAGCTGCTTTGAACTTAGAAAGATTGCCCCCATGGTTCATGATACAACCTAATTTATATGCATAGACTTCAAGATTTACTGCTTCTTCATACTCTTTGTTATTAAATAAGGCATTCATTTCTCTAAATATTTCTGGATAGACTGAAGATAAGCCAGACACAGTCCCTTTAGCTCCAATAAGCATAGATTCAATCATTTGCACATCTGGACCAACAAGAACCTCTATACCATCTAGGGAAATATATTCTTTTAATCGATTGAAATCACTATAACTATATTTCACACCGATTAGATTTGCATATTTCTGCTTCAATCGAGCAATTGTCTCTGGTTTAAGGTCATTTCCACTCAATTTGAGGGATATTATAGACATATAAAGGAAAATCTTTTGGAAGTTGACTAAATACAAGATCAAAATATTGATAAAGAGCTTCATCATCAATTCGATGATACCAAGGAGTTACAACTCCTACCCCATCAGCCACCAATTGAATGAGCATGAAGAGCTAGCTCAACGGTATCACTGGGAATTGCTGCACCAACGTGAATGTAGGTTACTATTTCAGGTTTTACTCGATTCTTTGTATCTACAACAACCTTGGCAATAAGTTTCCTTTCTTCTTTAGTGAGATATAACATCTCGCCTGTTGTTCCACACGGATATAGGCCATCAACACCTCCCTCAATAATAAATTCTATCAATTGAGTCATCCAATCTTCTCGAACAACAAGATCTGCATCCATTAGTGTTGGAATCGCTGTTACAATACCTTTTAACTTTTTCATTGTAGTAATTATCCTTCTTTAATATCAATATAAATGCAGTATAAAATGACACATCACATATGTCAACTATTTTTTTTTACTTGACACGTGCCATCTATATACGCAATAGTAAAGCATCATGGAAAAAGTTATTCCCGTAGATACTATAAGTCGAACAGAACATATTACTCGAGAACTTGAAAGAATTGTATTAAGTGATAAAATGCAGGAGGGTGATAGATTACCTTCTCAAAACGATCTTGCTATACAGTTTAATGTTGGAACTCGTACTGTAAGAGAAGCTTTAAAAAATCTTGAAACAAAAGGTCTTGTATCAATTCAACAAGGCAGAGGGATATTTGTCAAAAAACAGAATCTTGATTTTTATCTTGAATCAATTGCTTCCACGTTTAGTCATAAATTATCATTCAATAAAAAAATGCTTCTTGATTTAACAAAAACTCGTGAACTTATTGAACTTAATGCAATTTCTTCATACATCAAAAACCCTAATCCTAAAATAGTTGAAACCTTAGAACTCATTATTCAGAAAATGGAACAAAAACGAAATGAAAAAGAGCTAGATCAATATAGGAAACTTGATATTCTTTTTCATCAAACGCTCGTATCATCAATTGATAATGAAGTAATTGACTATCTTTATAAACACTTAACAAAACTCATGCTTTTTAGCACTGCAAAAACAGAGGATTTATACAATTTTAGAGGTTTTCAGAACATAAAGAGTTAATTGTTGCATTAAAAAATTTAGAAAGAGATAGAGCAATCTCTTTAATTAAAGAACACCTAGAACATACCTACCAAACTATTGAAAAGTTATCTAGGTGATATCGAATATTGTGATTTTCTATTAATTTTAACTCGCTAGGTTTCGACAAAGTCATTTACTTTTGTCAACAGTTCTTGATTAGTTTTTTTTTAATTGTTCACTTCTAATCGATTCTTTAGCATTTCTTCAACACTATATCTCCGTATATGTTTTTTTTATTGCATTTACGTCATATGTATTTTCATAATTTATTCATGAAATGTACAAAAAAGGACACTAAATTGTAAATCAAAATCTAACCCTTCAGCTAGGGAATTTGAGGAGTTTTATGTATGAAAAAATTTGTGATTTTACTTTTAATCATTGTGATGCTTCCAGTTGCAGTATTTGCTACTTCTTATCAGTCACTCTACACATTAGATATTCCATATGCATATCAGGGACTTATTTTTAGTGGTAATTTTGGTGGAGGAGAGGCGTTGAACATTACCATTGATACCTCCCCTACGGTTACCTTTGCAGCAAACGCATCTCTTAACGGGAATTATTTCTCTGTTAATCACTCAGATGATATGCATATGAGCATTTCATCATCAGGCAGTTATGTAGAATTAGGTTCTACAGGAATTAGTGTAAATGCAAGAGCAACAGGTGATTACAAAAAATATGCATTCTCTCTTGGTTCTATGCCTGCCTTCTATCAGGTGTTAGGTACTGGAACTATGTTCTTTAATCAATCTTTTGCAGGTGGAGGAACAACGTTTAATGCAAATCTAAGGCCCACTGTAGGAGCAGGAATAGGAAAATCTATCAAATCCAGACTATAAAAGTATTTTGAATACTATGGATTATTTTGGAATCACACCAACTGAAGAGATGGTCGAAAAGATTGCACGTATTGAATACACAAGAAATGAGCGGATAAACACCTATTCTGACAACGATGCTTTGTTATGGACTTCATTTCAAAATGAACTTGCTAATGCATATGGTCTTGAGGAAAAGATAGTAGAATTCCTCTACAGAAATAGTTCTCAAGTCTATAGTTTTGAAAATCAAAGATGGGCTAACCTGATGTATGGTTGGCAAGCATTCGCTCAACTGAGACCTACCTTCTTCTTTGAAACAGGAACAACAAACTCCTTTACATTTACTTTAGGAATCGCATTAGGTGGACAATGGGCAACACTTCTTTCAAATGAGAGTATATATGTTAGTGTGAATGGTGAACTTGTTCCAACCATCAATACAGCGGCAACAAAAATTCTGAGCTTTGTAGCAGAAGCGAATGTTGATGTTCGCTACTTCTTTTCAAACCCAAGAATGTGGGTTGATTCTTCTCTAACACTAGATGTGAATACCAATTGGGCTACCAAATTGGATATGGATTTTGATGCTATTTTCAATTTATATGATAGCACCAAACTTCACAGCCTTTGGTGGTCTTGAGATGAATAATACATTTGATACGATGAGCATCGTAGCTGGTGGAGAGATGAGGTTATTCTAATTCTTTTCATTAGAATCCTCATGTATTGTTAATTATCAGAGAATGAGGTTGTTACAAGAAGAAAGTAACAACCTCATGTTAATCATTAGATAGCATCCTCGTTTAATAAGAATGTGAGAAGAGGGATATGAATAATTCCATCCTGATTCTCGGCCACTCATCATTTGAAATGACATATTTAGGATAATTATCATGTATCTCTTTCAGTGCATCAAATTCTCTCATTTTTGTTTCATGTGTTTCGATTTTGTATGCCACTTGAACATAACACTTCTTATCACCTTTTTGAATAATGAAGTCAACTTCTCCGTTATATGTTTTCCCTATATCTATATACTATACCCACGCGCAACGAATTCATTATGAACTAGAGTCTCGGTGATCAATCCAAATTCATCCTTAGTTCTACTCTTCTTTAATCGAAAAAGACCAAGATCTGAAGCATACACTATTTCTTCAAATGATAATGCTCTTTTGCCTCGAATATCATAACGCTCTACTTTATGAATGATATGTGCTTGAACACAATATTTTATATACTCATAGACAGTAGGAACTGAAATGCTCAAATTTGAGGCTTTTAAAGCCTTAGAGATTGAAGAAGCAGATATTGTGAGGGACGAAGAACTTATTACATATCCGATAACTCTCTCTAATGTGTGAGCGGAAGTAACGTTATTTCGCATTAGAATATCTTTCAATACTATGGAGTCATATAGATTCATGATTATAGTGTTCTTCATTTCATTATCGGCAGAAGCAACAAACTAGAGGAAAGCCTCCATAGGTTATATATTCACTTAAGGCGATTTGATTTGCTTCTTTTTCAGGAGAACTATAGTTTTAAATCTATGTAAAACTATAACCACTATTGCCCATAGATTTAAATGAACTTGCATCTATAAGAATAAGCAAAGAAACCTCTCTACATACATGATTCACAGAATAGCTTTGCTTTACAAGTGGTTTGTGAGTATCATACAGATGATATGTATAGAATTAAATGAGAAAAGGAACATAATTATGGATCAACAAGAATACAAGAAAAGATTTTCTTATGCAGAATATTATAAAGCACTGTTATTGTTTTATCATGCAATAAGAGTATTACAGGAGAATAGAAAAACCTCTCATCTTATTGACCAGCCATTCATTGAAAGGATCATGCTGAGTGTCACTGAAGTGAATGGATGTGCTATGTGCTCTTATGCCCATTCTTCAATGGCTCTTAAGCAGGGATTCAGCCAAGAAGAAATTGAAAGTTTCTTAACAGGAGATGCCTCATATATAGTTCCTCATGAAGCAAAGGCTCTTCTTTTTGCTCAGCATTATGCATATAACAGCGGTTATGCTGATAAAGAAGCATACGAAGCTCTCATTGATGAATATGGTAAAGAAAAAAGTGAAGTTATCCTTTCTGCAATTAAAGTAATTATGGTGGGAAATATCATGGGTATTCCTTTAAGTGCTTTTGTAAGTCGTTTAAAA
>LQAH01000048.1_pt1 | contig 60804 bp, 68 predicted proteins | sample 1535791 | NCBI WGS metagenome assembly LQAH01 (sample SAMN04331585, study PRJNA305678) | bioreactor metagenome | isolation source: bioreactor_4 inoculated with Wadden Sea sediment 2nd replicate of a... | place: Germany:Bremen
CAGATGAACCGCCATTATACGACTGCGTTTTACCGCCAACTGGTGGATGATATCCGCCGCTCTTCCGCCGATGCAGCCATCGGTCTCGATATCATCACCGGGTTTCCAGGTGAGACCGATGGACAGTTTGAACGAACGCTGCAGTTTTTAAATGAGTTGCCCTTCACTCACCTGCATGTCTTCCCCTTCAGCCGAAGATCCGGAACTCCTGCCGCAATCATGCCAAATCAAATCGCGGGAGATGTCATCAAGGAGCGCGCACGGTTGCTGCGTCAGCTCGGTGAAGAAAAACACCGGGCTTACATGCGGCAGTTTATCGGTCAGCAGGTTGACGTGGTTATCGAAGGTGGCGAAGAGGACGGCAGACGCAAAGGCCTCTCGCCCCACTATCTGCCGGTCTGGATCAGTTCAGAAAGCGTCCGGCCGGGTGAACTTATTAAGGTCCGGGTCGTTGCTCAGTCTGAACATGGGCTGGAAGGTCAGTGCCCGGCCTGAGCTCATCCGAAAGACGGATCAGCTCTCCTGTTCCGCCTGACTGCGTCCGCGTTTCACATCCACCAACAGCAGGAGAAGTCCGCCGACGATAAAGAATCCGCCAATGGCCAGGATTGAGTGTCTTGAACTGCCGCTGATATCGGCCACAAGGGCAAAGAGCAGCGGCCCGAAAATGGCGGCAAAGCGCGAACTGATAGTGAAAAAGCCGAAAAATTCAGCACTCCTGCGCTGCGGGACCAGGCTGGCATAGAGTGACCGGCTCAGTGCCTGGCTACCGCCGAGGATGATGGCGATGACCGCTCCCAAAAGCCAGAATTCGAGCGCAGTTTCCATTCTGTAAGCAAAGAAACAGACCAGCAGAAATATGACCAGGCTGATCATTATCGCTTTGAGGGTCCCGATCTTTTCACTGATACGGGCGAAGACAAGAGCACCGGGCATGGCCATGAACTGGATCATGAGAAAACAACCGATGATGGTTGTCTGCTGGAGGTTCAATTCCTCACGTGCGTAAACCGCCGAGACGCTGATAATTGTTTGAATACCGTCGTTGTAGCAGAGAAAAGCCAGCAAAAACAGAGCCAGATCGCGATAGTGCAAAAGCTGACGGAACTGTTTGAGGTATCCACCCGGAGTCAACCGGACCGTGGTTTCAAGGTTTTACGGGTCGCCGGAAGGTGGAAAAAGCCGGCAGCGAAAACAGCAGCCACCAGCAGGCCGTCAGCAGGAAGCCAAAAGCTGTTGCAGACGCAGGTCCGGAAAAACCAAACCAACTGTGTTTTATAATGATCAGAAAAACCAGAGCCAGCAGTATTCCCCCGCCGATGTAGCCGCAGGCGAAGCCCTGTGCGGAGAGGCGATCGGTCTGGTGTGAGGGAACAAGAAAGGGGAGGTAGGCGTTATAGAAGATATTCGCCCCGGCAAAGCAGATATTGGCGATGATGAACAGTCCCGCAGTCAGCAGGTAATCGCCGGGACGGCTCAACGACAGGCCGGCCGTCGCCACGCAACCGCACAGGCAGAAGCAGATGAGCAGGCGTTTGTGCCAGGCCATGCGATCGGCCAGCGAGCCAAGAGCTGGAGCTGCAACGGCAAGGATCAACATTGACAGGGAGACGCTGTATCCCCAGAGGCTGGCGGCAGAAAAACTGTGGTTGATCAAAGGCAGTCTGGCTCCGTCAGCGGGGACCAGCGAAACAAAATAGACAGGCAAGACCGCTGCCAGAACAACTGTGGCGAATGCGGAGTTGGCCCAGTCATAGAGACACCACGAGAAGAGACTGCGTTTCTTATTGATCATTGCGTTGTCCTGTTTGCCGGGTAGCGATAGGATAATTGATCTATGCAGTTTAAACCAGCGACAAAAAGCCCCCGGACCGATGAGGGTCGGGTCCGGGGGCGCATGAACTATATTCTTATTCGACTGTCTCAACAAACAAAGCACGGTAGGCGCAATCCTCGGGCAACCAGGCAAGCCGGGGAACATTGTCTGCCGTTAATTTGATACAATCATCGACAATTTCGAAGCGCTCGGCGTAAACCCGGCAAGTTCGGTCATGAATGTCAAGAAAACGACAGGGGACGGTTGTTGTCAGAACTTTTCCCTGTGGCGTTATCTGTTTTTCAAAGCAGCAGCCGCCACAGCATTTGCACAGTCGCTCCCACTCCTCAACGCTCACCTGTTTCACAATATGGGATTAGCCGCAAGCGCCAATATATCCGCAGGCGGTGCAGAAATCACAACCGTCGCGTTTGATGACCGCCATCTGATGACATTCCTTGCATTTTTTGCCTGCTATTTTCATGTTGACGACGTTGTCGGCCTGTTCTGTCTGATCTTCCTTCAGCATCCCCATGCCATGCAGTGGGTAGCCGTTTTCGTCCAGGATACCAAGCATGTTGTAGCGATGAATCAGCAGTCTGGCAATATATGCGATTGTACTCGGCTGAATGGCCTGTTTTTCACTGCCCGGAATGCGGGCAAAGAAATCTCCCTGTGGCTTGGCCAGATCTTTGAGTCCTCTCAGTTTCTTGCCGATCCAGGCCGGGTCCATAACGCGCATATCGAGGCTCAGGCTCTTGGTCAGACCGTTAAATTCGAGCGGATACTCCCCGGACAACCATACGCTGTAGGGACGGTGCGAGCCGTCGGGCATGATGCACTCTTTGACGAATAAAGCGAAATCGTCTTCAGTCGAAGGATTGCGTACGTCGACAGTCCAGGACAGGGTTCCATCGACGCCCGATTTGGGTTCTTTTCTACTGAACATGGCATCGACGAGAGGCGTCGGTTGATTTTCAATACTGAATGCGCCCAATTCCTCACATCTGTGGGCAACCAGTTTTGCCAGGGCGCTGACATTGCCGGCCACCATCTGTCTGTTGCCGTCGGGCATTGTCATTTCAAAGGGGACCGTGAGGGTTTTGGATAATGAATTCAGCTTGATTTTCAGCCATTCCTTATCTTCACTGCGCATGTCCATCGACAGGTTTTTAGCCAGAGCACCCATCCCGCGCGGCACCGTTTCACCGTTGACCCAGACTTCGAAGGGGTGCTTCACGCCGTTCTCCATGTGGCCGACAAAGACAGCAAAGCGATGGTCCGGGTTATCGATAACGTAGGTCACCGAAGGCGTCCCGCTGGCGACGTAAGGACGATGGACCCAACGCAAGGCGGCCAGGGCGACATTGGGTGTATCGGTTAATTTCAGCTTGCGGTCAGGGTCGGATTGATCAAGGTTCTGGGCTGGCGACCCATTGTCTTCAACCGACAGAACACTGCCGACGATATCATTGGGTCGATATGTCGTGATCCCCTTGAGATTGTGTCTCCAGGCATTGATGTAGAGGTCCTTGAACTGGGAAAACGGATACTCGGAAGGGACGTTGACCGTCTTGGAAATTGATGCGCAGATATATGGCTGAATCGCAGCCTGCATGAGCATATGGTCGTTGGCGCTTATTTCCAGAGCACTGACGAAGGCATCGGGGAGATTGTTCAGATCGCCCCCGAATTCTCTATAGGCACGATAGGCGTGATCTTCTACCATATACTCCTTTTTCGATCCGTCCGGCTCGTTTTTCTTACGCTTATAGAACCATGAGAATGCGGGTTCCAGCCCGTTGGAGCAGTTGTCGCCAAAGGCCAGGGAGATCGTTCCCGTTGGCGCGATGCTCAACAGGTGACTGTTGCGAATCCCATGTTCCCTGATCTGGGCTCTTATCTCCTCCGGAAGGCGCTTTGCCATGCCGCTTTCAAGATATTTGTCCGCATCAAACCTGGTGAAAGGACCTTTTTCCTTTGCCAGCTCGACTGACGCCAGATAGGCGGTGTCGCGCATTCTTCTGGTCAGATCGGCAGCAAAATCCCGGCCTTCCTGGCTGTCGTAGCGCAGGTTGAGCATAATTAATGTATCACCGAGGCCGGTATAGCCGAAGCCTATGCGGCGCTTACTGCTTGCTTCAGCGGCTTGCTGCTCCAAGGGCCATGCCGTAGCATCAAGGACATTATCCAGCATACGAACCCCGCTGGTTACGGTCGTGCGGAACAGGTCGTAGTCGAAATATGCTTCATCGGTGAAACTGTTGCGGACATATTTGGTCAGATTGATGCTTCCCAGACAGCAGCAGCCATAGTCGGGAATTGGAATTTCTCCACAGGGGTTTGTCGCTTCGATTTTTTCACAATAGTGAAGATTGTTCTCCTGGTTGATCCGATCGAGGAAGAGGACACCGGGTTCAGCTGCCTTGTAGGTGCTGTCCATGATTTTATCCCAGACCACCTTCGGGTTGACCTTGGAATAAACCCACATGCCGTCTTTGCGTTGATACGCGCCCTGTTGTTTAACAGCGTCACTCGGCTCCGACTTGTGAACCAGTTCGAAAGGAGATTCGTTGACAACCGCGTGCATGAACTCATCTGTAATGCCCACGGAGATATTGAAATTATTCAGTTTTCCCGAATTGGTTTTTCCTGAATGAATTCAAGAATGTCAGGGTGATCACATCGCAAGACCCCATCTGCGCGCCGCGGCGTGAGCCTGCAGATTCGACCGTAGAGCAGGACTGGTCAAAGACGTGCATATAGGACACAGGGCCTGAAGCCGAACTCGCAGTGCCTATGACTTTTGCACCCGCAGGACGGATAGAACTGAAGTCATAACCAACGCCTCCCCCCCTGCGCATGGTTTCCGCTGCTTCCAGAAGGGCGTGATAAATGCCGACTTTTCCATCCACCGTACTGGAAATACTGTCACCGACCGGTTGCACGAAACAGTTGATCAAAGTGACATTTTTTATATTCGCTCCGGCTGCGCTGTTGATACGTCCTGCCGGAATAAAACCGTCTTCAAGCGTCTTCAGGAAAAGTGATTCATATTTCTGAGGATCTTTCTCCTGTTTTGCGAGTGCCTTGGCCACACGCTTGCGGATGGTGCGAACCATATCCGGACCGTCCAGATTTTGTTCATCGCCTTTAGCATATTTCTCTTTAAGGACATCAAGGCTGACAATTTGCCAATCATTTTTTGTATTCATATGATCATCTGAAGTGCTGATTGATTCCGTTTCCGTTTTATTGCTGGCCATTGACCATCCTCCGTAACTGAAAACCGCTAAGACATTTTCCCATACGCCGCAAGAAAGTATCAATACAGGGGCGAACTATTTACAAACAGGACCTATTCTTTAAACACAAGCAGGTGGCCAGACCCTGTTCCTGACTGGATTCCGGCAGGTGTTTTGCCTGAAATGACGGCTATATGAACTGAGATTCTGTTCTCGCGCTCATGAATTTCAGGCACAAAAAGATCGACAGGTTGACTGTGCCCAACCGTATTTATCATCCCCACCATAAAAAATATGCCTAGAAATTAAATACTTAAATTGAAATGCAACTACTAGATAAGGTAGTGTCTGGAAATAGACCACTATATCTAGTGTGTGTCAAGTTTGAATATTTTAAGTTTTATGCTTTTTTTTCCACCGGAAAACTGCCAGAATGTTAACTTATAAGAGAGTTCAATAATTTACACATCGTTTGCTCAGATGACATAAACCGGCAACAATTTATGTTGTGAAATTTTTGCTTAAGGACAGACCTTTTATGAAACCTGTCTATCTTGATAATGCTGCCACCAGCCATCCGAAGCCGGAAGCGGTTTACCAGGCTGTTGAGAACGCATTGCGGCAGGGCGGCAGTGCCGGTCGCGGCAGCCACCAGCACGCGCAGTCGACAGAAAGACTGGTGTTCGACCTGCGTGAACTGCTGATGCAGTTGTTCAATGCTCCAGATTCTGATCGCTTTGTATTCACTGTCAACGCAACACTTGCTATTAATCAGGCGCTGTTCGGGCTGTTGCTGCCGGGCGACCGGGTCGTCACCACGATGGTCGAACATAACGCGGTAGCGCGACCGCTGCGGGCACTTCAGGATCGGGGGGTTGAAGTGGTCAAGGTGGAGGCCGATCCCGACACCGGTATTGTCGATTGTATCGCTCTGCAGCAGGCCTGTCTGGCAAAGCCGACCCGTCTGGTCGTTGTCAATCATTGCTCAAATGTGATCGGTTCGCTTCAGGATATTGAGCAGCTGGGCCCCTGGTGCCGCGAGCATGGATTTCTTTTCATGGTTGATGCTTCACAGACAGCTGGTGCTCTTCCTGTCGACCTGCAGGCATGTGCTATCGATCTTTTCGTTGCCCCGGGCATAAACGTCTGCTCGGCCCTCAGGGAACGGGTTTTCTCTATGTCGGCGAGGGGATCAAGTTGAGGCCGCTTGTTTATGGGGGCACGGGGGCTAATTCCCGCTCTGAACTGCAACCGGATTTTCTGCCGGAGAGGCTGGAGTCCGGAACCCTCAATTTTCCTGGCCTGGCGGGATTGCAAGCTGGTTTGATTTTCCTCCGGGAACAGGGGATAGAAACGATTCGCGCGCGTGATATCGTTATGAACGAATATTTGCTGAATGAATTGTCCGATATCGACGGAGTCCGGGTTTACGGGCCACGTCAGGCTTCCCAGAGGGGAGAGGTTGTCTCCTTCAATATCGCCGGTATCGATCCGTCCGAGGTCGGCTTCATTCTTGATCGACAAAAGCAGATTGCGGTCCGGGTCGGACTTCACTGCGCACCAGATGCACACCGAACAATCGGAACCTTTCCAGTCGGAACGGTCCGTGTCAGCCCCGGGTGTTTTACCCGTGATGAAGAGATCGATTATTTTCTCGAATCGATCAGGGAGATTGCATCATCGATAACCTGAACCGCTTATCTTCCAGAGAGGACTGCTATGAAAAATTATGTTCTTGATACCAATGTTCTGCTCCATGATCCGCAGGCCATTCTCAAGTTTTCCGACAACATGGTCATTCTGCCATTAACTGTAATCGAGGAGATCGATCGTTTCAAAAGGACCAGAGTGAAACCGGCCGTAACGCCAGACATATTTCACGCATGATCGACGCTTTCCGGCTGAAGCACAAGCTGGTCGAAGGGGTTCCGCTGGAAAATGGCGGCATACTCAAGGTTGCTATTTACAAAAAGGAATTTCTTCAGAAGTTGCCTCCTGAGCTGCGGGTTGACCAGGGAGATAACCGCATTCTGGCGGTGGCTAAGGACCTGCAGGAAAATTCGGCCGAGGGGACGGTCTTTTTTGTAACCAAGGATATCAATCTGCGCATCAAGGCTGATACCATCGGCATGAAGGCTGAAGACTATCAGAGCGACAAGGTTCCTGTCGAAGAACTTTATACCGGAACCGGCGAGATTCTTCTGTCCAAAGAGGAGGTGGACCAGTTTTTTGAAGGAGGATCACTGTCGATCGAGGGTGAATTTTTGCCAATCAGGGGTGACTCTGATTGATGAAACCAACAGCTCTCACAGTGCAATCGGTCGTTACAATGCAATGACCGGCGAGGTGGTGGCTCTTCTTAAAACCCCAAGGAGGGTGTCTGGGGGATCCATCCACGCAACCGGGAACAGCAATTTGCCTTCGACCTGCTGCTCAATGATGATGTTCAGCTGGTTTCCCTGGTCGGTAAGGCGGGGACCGGTAAAACTCTGCTGGCCATTGCGGCCGGACTGCTGAAAACCGCGGATGAAAGTGCCTACAATCGTCTGCTTGTTTCGCGGCCGGTGTTTCCCATGGGCCGGGATCTCGGCTTCCTGCCGGGCGATGTTGAGGAAAAGCTTTCGCCATGGATGCAGCCTATTTTTGACAATGTTGAATTGTTGTTGTCTGCCTATGACGAGGGCGGCAAGCGCAAACGGGGTTATCGTGAGCTGATCGATCTGGGGCTGATGGAAATTGAGCCGCTCACCTACATTCGTGGTCGTTCGATACCCAAGCAGTATATGATTGTCGACGAGGCCCAGAATCTGACCCCGCATGAGATCAAAACAATTATTACCCGGGCTGGAGAGGGAACCAAAATTGTTCTGACAGGCGATCCCTACCAGATCGATAATCCCTATGTCGATTCGGCCAGCAACGGCCTGTCCTATTCGGTTGAACGCCTTAAAGGTCAGGATATTGCCGGGCATACGACACTCAGCAAGGGGAGCGTTCGCCACTGGCCGAACTTGCGGCCAACTTGCTTTAATTGATGCTCAGGTGTTGAATCTGATTGAGAAAAAAGACGATAACGCTTATAAAGTCTTTTTCTTTCTGCAGTCCCCTGAACTCATTTGTCTTTAACATTGGTATGAAACTATGCTTCTACTTGCTTTGGAAAGTTCCTGCGATGAAACCGCTGCGGCTGTTGTCAGAGATGGTCGCGAGGTACTCTCCAACCTGATCGCGTCACAGGTTGACCTGCACGCTGTCTATGGCGGTGTGGTCCCTGAATTAGCGTCACGTCGTCATCTTGAAGTGATCAACCCGCTGGTAGAAGAGTCATTGCAGCAGGCGGGTATCGGATTCGACGATCTGGAAGGGATCGCGGTCACCCGTGGTCCCGGTCTGGTAGGGGCACTGTTGGTCGGCGTCTCCTTTGCCAAAGCCCTTGCTTACGGACTGGGGTTGCCGCTGATCGGAGTTCACCATATTGAAGGTCATATCCTGGCTGCCCAGCTGGAGCACCAGGTCGACTTTCCTTTTCTGGCCGCCGCTGTCTCCGGCGGCCATACGCATCTTTATCGCGTTGATGGAATCGGTCGGTATCGACTGCTTGGTCGTACCGTGGACGACGCCGCCGGAGAGGCGTTTGACAAGGTCGCTAAAATGTTGGGTCTCGGTTATCCCGGGGGACCGGTTATCGACCGACTGGCTAAAGAAGGAGATGATGGCGGGATTGTTTTCCCCGGCCGATGTTGAAAAAGACAATTTGAATTTCAGTTTTTCCGGTGTGAAACGGCGGTGCTTAACCACCTGCATCGGTTGGAGGGTCGCCCGGATGAGAAGCAGATCAGCCAGATCGCCTGTGCTTTCAACCGCAGTGGTTGATGTGCTGACCCGTAAGATCATGCGTGCCGCAGAGCGTCAAAGCTTGAGCGGATCGTCATCGCCGGTGGTGTTGCCTGCAACTCAGGGTTACGTCGGCGCTTTGCCGAGCTGACGAAAAATTCAGCCGCGACAGTTTATTTTCCTTCGCCTGTTCTCTGCGCCGACAATGCTGCCATGCTGGCAGTGGCCGGGGATTACTATCTGTCACGCGGACTCTCCTCCGGGCTTGATCTTAATGCTGTATCGAGCTGGCCGTTGGAACAGGTCGTCTGCTAACCCGAGTAATTGATTTATGTGGCGCCGTTGGGGTTTTTTCAGACAATTTAAACTGAATGTCATTCGTCTGGCCCGATTGCGTTCCGAACCTGATGCGATCGGACGAGGGATGGCTCTCGGACTCTTTGTCGGCCTTACCCCGACGTTCGGGGTGCAGATGCTGCTGGCATTGTTGTTCGCTTTTCTTCTGCGTCAAAACAAGATCGCTGCCGTCATCGGTGTCTGGATCACCAACCCTGTGACCGCTCCCTTTATTTACGGTCTGGAGTACCAGGTGGGGCGGCTTTTTCTCGGCCTCTCCTACCACCCGGTACAGTTATCTCATGAGTTGAGTTGGTCCATGGGGATGCAGATCGGCGGTCCGCTGCTGCTCGGCAGTTTGATTCTCGGCGTCCCCATTGCCCTGATCGGCTACGCTCTGACCGTCCGATTTGTTCCCAGTTTACGTCAGGTCCGCATTCCACGCTGGCCGCGGCGGCGTAAATTTTAAAATTTTACCGGTAAAGAGTTATTGTGGATTACAGAACAAAAAAAACGCTTTGGCCAGCATTTTCTTCACGACCGCGGAATCATCGATAAAATCATTGCTTCTGCACGCCTCGACGAGAGCGTAAAAGCGGTCGAGATCGGTCCGGGACTGGGTGTCCTGACCGATCAAATGCTGCCTCTGGCCGGTCGGGTCGAGGTGATGGAGATCGATCGCGATCTGATTGAACGCCTGCAGCAACGCAAAGATGACAGGCTTACGGTTCACGCCGGTGATGTGCTCAAGCTCCCATGGCGTGAGCTGTTGACCGACCCCCCTTACACCCTGGTGGCGAATCTGCCCTATAATATCTCGACTCAGGTTGTTTTTCGCCTGATTGAACATCGGGATCTTTTTGAGCGGATGGTGCTGATGTTCCAGCGTGAAGTCGGAGAACGTCTGGTGGCCGACCCCGGAGGCAAGGATTACGGTATCCTCTCTGTGCTGTGCCGGCTCTGGTACGACATAAAATGGTGACGCTGGTTCGTCCCGGCGCCTTCAACCCTCCTCCGAAGGTTGACTCCATCGTCCTTCAGTTTGAACCTCTCGCCGCGCCACGGGTCGATCCTGTTGATGAAGCTTTTTTCAAACAGGTGGTCAAGGGGGCCTTTACCCAGCGTCGTAAGACCTTGCGCAACAGCCTCCAGGCGGGGGGCTTTGAGACTGAGCAGATCGATATCGCCCTGGACGTCACCGGTATTATTCCGACCAGGCGCGGAGAAACGTTGTCTCTGTCCGAGTTCTCAGAGCTGACTCGCGCGCTGAAAAATCAAAATAATTAAAAGATTTATATAACCCCTTGATAAGCCTATTTGCGTGGTCTATAGTCGCTTGAATAGGCCATCGACAATTGTGTTTATGGTCATGATCTAATGTCATCTTTTGAGCTGTGTGCGAGGTGCGGAACATGAAAGTGACCATAGCCGGAAAAGGTCGTACGTCAGAAGAAAAAGAAAAATTGTTTCAACAAAAAACCATAGAACAGGAATTGATCAGGCAGGGGCAGAAGTCGAACCTGCCGGCCTATCTGAGTCTGGCCGCTGTCCTGAGTCAGGAAATTCCTGAAACCATGATGGCGCAGCTGTCGCTGTCCGAGCTGGTCCGGAACCTGAGGCAGGCAGGTGATTTTCTCATCACAAATACTACCGGCATCAAGGTCAGCCTGCAAAAACAACAGGATGCCGGCCACTATTATATATTCACCAACTCCGCCGACGCCAATCATATCTTCTTTTCTCTGCAGGAATACCTGCATCGCAAGTCTCTTCACTTCAGGGTTATCTGTCATCCGATCTTTTGCGTCGAGCGTAAAGACGGAACCCTGATCCGGGTTGAAGAAGGGCAAAGCGATCTGCCGCGTGAATCATTTATCTGGATGGAACTGGAACGTTTTCCCGCCCGGATGCTTGACGAACTGCAGACGGCGATTACCACGATCCTCCATTCTGCCGTTAAAATATATGAAGATCGCAGCGCCATGCTGCAATATCTTGACGATCTCAGTCGGATCGACGGATTAAGCCAGTACCGCGATCTTTATGCCTGGCTGCAGCAGGAAAACTTTATTCCCGTCGCCGCCCGTCGTTATGTCTATCCGAAGGATGGCGACATCTCCCAGTTTATCGAAGAAGAAGATAAAGCTCTGGGACTTGATAATTTTTACAGCAATGCCTTTTATAAAAGCATCGACTCTGTTCCCCTGACCACGGAAATGGTTTTTCCACTGCTTGGTCACGGTAAAAATGTGGACCTTGAAAAGACACAGCTGCGCTGTCCATTGCACCGATTTGAGCGCTTGACCTACCTTGGCTTCCGTGAACAGCTGGAAGGCGATCGCTACCGTGAACACTGTTTCTGGGGGTTTTACACCCAGAAGAGTATCGATGAGACCAGCTTTCCGTGGCTGCCCTGAGGACTCGTATCGAAGCAGCTCAGCAGAAACTCAACATTCTTCACGACAGCCATAATTATCGTAAAACGATTCAGATCGTAAACAGCTTTCCCAAGATCGAAATGTTCCTGATGGAAGATACCGAGCTTGAGCGGATGTTGCGCTCGTTCACACAGATGCACCGTCAGGCCGGGGTCAAAGTGGTGGTGGCGCCCAGCGCTTCAGAAACCGGGCTGACCCTGTTGCTGATCATGCCGAACGAATATTATCTGCCCGAGCATATCGAGCGCATGGAAATTTATCTGCGTCGCTACCTCAAAGCGACGGCGGTCGAATCGCGGCTGATTCATCTGGCTTCTGACTACCTGAGTCTGCATGTCAACCTGCAGATGGATCGCAAGGAAGTTCAGTTGGATCTGCAGCAGCTGGAGCAGGGCTTGACCCGGATTACCATGCCGTGGAAGCTGAAGTTCCGTGAACTGCTGGAAAAACACTTTGCCGATGACTCCTTTGAAACGTGGGAGCGTTACAGCAAAGCTTTCAACAAGGACTACCGGTCGCGTACGCACCCCGTTTGCCGTTCGCGATGTGCGCAATATCGAGCAGTTGCTGCGCGTCCGGAGCGATGCCTTCGACCTCTGGGGCCTTTTTACGAAGATCGGGATTATTACCTGCTGCAGTATTACAGCCTGCAAAGGAGTTTCCTGAACGAGCTGATGCCTTATCTGCAGAATCTCGACCTCTGCGTTTTGCAGGAGATCGACTCCGATCTTGATGTGAACGGTGAGCGGGTCTATATCAAGAGTTTCGCCGTGCGCAGCAATTCGCCCGAAAGTCTTCCGGTCAAGGAGATCAAGCCGCTGTTGCTCGACACCCTCATGGCCCTGCGCAAAGGCGACGTGGAAAATGATTATCTCCACCAGCTGTTGCCTCTGACCGGTTTGTCATGGCGTGAAATCGATGTCTTCCGCGGATATCGCAATTACTACTTCCAACTGGGCAGCCCGTTTTCAAAGAAGCGGGTCGCCGACACTCTGAAAAACAACGCCAAGGTCGCCCATCTTCTTTATCGTTATTTTGAAGGTCGTTTCAAACCCATGCTGACTGGACAGACCCATGGTTCGGGAGATGGAGGTCCTGTCACCGATCCGGCAGGAACTGGTGACCGCACTGGAAGAGGTTAATGACACCAACGAAGACAAGATCCTGCGGACATTGTTCAACCTGATCGATTCAACGATTCGGACCAATTTCTTCCTGCGCTATGAGCAGGATGATTATTTCTTCTCCTTCAAGGTGAGCTCGCTCGGTGTTATCGATATGCCGAATCCGCGTCCACTTTATGAGGTTTATGTCCATGCCGCCTGGATGGAAGGGCTACACCTGCGCGGCGGCAAGGTTGCTCGCGGAGGAATTCGCTGGTCAGACCGCCCCGATGACTTCAGGACTGAGGTCCTGGGTCTGGTCAAGGCCCAGATGACCAAGAATGCCGTTATCGTTCCGCAGGGATCCAAAGGTGGATTCATCACCAAGGATTTGACCCGATCGTGAAAAATGGGTGAAATCGTCAAGCGTGCTTACCAGACCCTGATGCGTGGCCTGCTCGATATCACCGACAACCGCGTCGGCGACGATGTTGTCCGGCCCGCCGGTGTCATCGCTTATGATGATCTGGATCCCTATCTGGTTGTTGCGGCCGACAAAGGAACCGCGCACCTGCCCGATACCGCCAACGCCGTCAGTCAGTCCTACGATTTCTGGCTTGGCGATGCCTTCGCCAGCGGCGGCTCGCACGGTTATGACCACAAAAAGCTGGGAATCACAGCCCGAGGAGCCTGGGAGAGTGTCAAGCGTTTGTTCCGCGAGTTGAACCATGATATCCAGACCAAACCCTTTACTGTGGTCGGAATCGGCGATATGAGCGGTGACGTATTCGGAAACGGTATGTTGCTGTCACGTCAGATCAAGTTGCTGGCTGCCTTTGATCATCGGCACATTTTCCTCGATCCGAACCCCGATCCGGAAAAATCCTATATCGAGCGTGAACGTCTGTTCAACCTGCCGCGGTCGAGCTGGGAGGATTACAACGCCGATCTGATCTCCGAAGGGGCGGCATCTTCTCGCGTCAACTGAAAGAGATTCCGCTGTCGCCGCAGGTGGCCAAATGGCTTGGCGTCCGCGCCGCCAGTATCGATGTTCCCGGCCTTATCCGCCTGCTGTTGAAAGCGCAGGTCGACCTGCTGTGGAACGGTGGCATTGGAACCTACGTCAAGTCATCGCTTCAAACCAACGAAGATGCCGGTGATCGCGCTAATGATCCGGTCCGCATTGACGGAATCGAATTGCGTGCCCGGGTTGTCGGCGAAGGGGTAATCTCGGCCTGACCCAACTGGGACGGATCGAATACGCCCTCAATGGCGGCTTGATCAATACGGATGCCATTGACAACTCGGCCGGGGTCGACAGTTCGGATCATGAGGTTAATCTGAAAATCATGCTGCGGCTGTTGCGTCAGGAAGGACATGTCAAGGACCTTGAAGAAGGTTATGCCCTGCTTGAGGAGATGGAAGAGACGGTCTGTCATGACGTTCTGTCCAACAATTACACCCAGACCATGTCCCTTTCCCTCGACCAGATCCGTTGTCGCAACGATGTCGAACCACATCTTGACCTGATGGATCGACTGGGCCGCTCAGGGCTGCTCGATCGCCGCGGTGAATTCCTGCCGAGTCGCAAGGAGGTCGGTTCACGTTCCGTCAACAGCCTGCTCCGGCCCGAACTTTCAGTGCTGCTTGCCTATAGCAAGATGTTCCTGTTCAGTGCGTTGCTCGACGGACCTCTGCCGGATAACAGGGTTGTCAACCAGCTGTTGTTCGACTATTTCCCCCAGCAGGCGGTGGAACGCTATGGGGATTCCCTGCCCAAGCATCCGCTGGCCAAGGAGATCATCGCGACCATGCTGACCAACCGGGTTGTCGATCAGGCAGGCAGTGCCTTCCTGAATACCACCAGCCGGGTTACCGGCAAAACCCAGCCCCAGGTCGCCAACGCTTACATGATCTTTGACAACCTGCTCAGCGGGCGCGAATTGCGACAGGCGGTATTCGCTCTGGATAATAAAGTGTCGGCCGAGCGTCAGTACGAGTTGCTGCTCAAGCTGGAGGATATTCTGGGGACGTTCTGCGCCTATGCGCTCAGTAACAACATGCCGATCCCATCCACTGAAGAAGAGCTGGAACGCATTCGTGAACAACTCTACCAGTATGCCCAGATGCTGCCCAAGGTCCTGCCGAAACAGGACTGGTGCGAATGTAAAGACCGCAGCAGCCGGCTTCAGGCCGAAGGGGTCAACAAAGATGTGGCGTTTAAATTTGCAGTGCTCGATTGTCTGGCCGATTTCCTGCCGTTGATCTTCATGATGGAGCAGTCGGGACAGAATCTTGAGCAGCTGGCCCGTATTAAGGTCCTCGTCGATGAGCAGATCGACATCACTGCGATTCTTGAGCGTCTCGATCAGGTTGCCGTCAGTGACAGTTGGGATCGGCGGGCGCGAGAATCCCTGGGGAGTGCGCTGCAGTCCGTCAATATCAAGGTCATCCAGCAGATCGCCCTTGAAGCCGCCGCCAAACCGGACAGTTACTTTTCCACGCGGCGTCAGAAGAAGCGGACCTTTGACGGTTTGAAGCAGAGCCTGATGAATGAGGTTCCGCGCAATTTTCATCCGTTTACGGTTCTCTTGAGAGCGATGGAGAATCTGCTGGTCTAAAAAAATCGGTGTGAGAAGTCCGGGTTAACAGTAAAGGACGGTCTATGGCCGTCCTTTACTGTTTTACGACCGACTTCAGCCGGATGAGTGTCGGACTGTTATCACGTCCAGGAGCGGGTCACGGTGCAAAGCTGCCCGGTCCTGTTGAATTCAGTGTGCTGAAAAGGCTCGATTTTTACACATCCGGCTGATGCTATCTGTTAACTTATCTCAGATGTTCAATAATCGCAAAAACACGCTGGACAGTGCCGGAATGACTGTGCTATACCCCGATTGCGCTTTACATCAACGATCGACCCGGGACCTGTACTGGAGTCATCTGTATCGTTGAGGATCTCCTGAACCGAGAGTCGGTTCAGGTCAACATACCGCCTGGATCTTAATGACCGGGACGGAAGGATATTCTGACTTGATCAGAGCTGTCTTGAACTGTGCCTTTCGTCCCGATGAAGGGCATTTCGCGTTTTTAGAGGTTGAAAAGTGAAAAACGTAAGACAGTCTTGCAGATACACACTATGAAGGAGCAGCAGGAAAAATAGCTGTTCTCACCGCTTATGATTACCCTTCGCCAAACTGATGGATGCTGCCGGGATCGACATGATTCTGATCGGTGATTCGGTCGGTTCGGTCTTTTCCGGTTACGACAACACCCTGCCGGTCACCATGGATGAAATGATTTATCACACCCGTGCCGTGGTCCGCGGTAGTGAGCAGGCTTAATCGTCTGCGATATGCCGTTCATGTCCTATCAGACCGATATCCGTGAAGCCCGCATCAACGCCGGTCGCCTGATCAAGGACGCCGGGGCTCAGGCGGTCAAGCTGGAAGGGGCGAACATATGGCCGCCACCATCAGGGCCATCGTCGAGATCGATATCCCGGTCGTGGCACATATCGGCCTGACTCCTCAGTCGGTTCACCGTATGGGCGGCTTCCGTGTTCAGGGCCGTCAGGATGAGCAGGCCCGAAAGATTCTGGCCGACGCTAAGGCGGTTGAAGCGGCAGGGGCCTTTGCCGTGGTGCTGGAGGGCATTCCCCGCGACCTTGCCAAGCAGGTGACCGAGTCAATATCGATCCCGACCATCGGCATCGGTGCCGGCGTCGACTGCGACGGCCAGGTGCTGGTTATTCATGATATTCTTGGTTTGTGTGACAAGTACTCTCCCAAGTTCGTCAAGCGCTATGCCGATATCTCAGTAACGATCAGCGGCGGTATTGAAAGCTATATCAAGGATGTCAAAGACAGCGCTTTCCCGACCATCGACCATTCATTTAAATAGTGCCCTTCCATACCAGAACTGGATGGGCACAGGTGTTTTAAGACTATGGACATCATCAATTCAATAAAAGAAATGCAACTGCGCTCAAGCGCAGCCAGACAAGCCGGGCAGACCATCGCCTTTGTTCCAACCATGGGGTTTCTGCATCAGGGTCATCTGTCGCTGCTTGAAGAGGGACGGAAGAGGGGGGCCTGCTGGTTCTGTCGATTTTTGTCAATCCGACTCAGTTCGGTCAGGGGGAGGATTTTGAAGATTACCCCGAGATCTGGAGCGTGACAGTGAACTGGCCAGACAGGCCGGGGTCGATATTGTTTTGCGCCGACGGCAAAGGAGATGTATCCCCGGGGATATGCCACCTACGTTGCTGTCGAAGGGATTACCGACCCTCTGTGCGGCGCCAGTCGCCCCGGACATTTTCGCGGCGTGACAACGGTGGTCAGCAAACTGTTCAATATTGTTCAGCCCCATGTGGCTTTTTTCGGCGATAAAGACTTCCAGCAGCGAACCGTGATTCAGCGTATGGTTCTCGATCTGAATATGGCGGTTGACGTGATCGGACTGCCGATACACAGGGAAGAGGATGGTCTGGCCATGAGTTCGCGTAACGTTTATCTCAATGCCGACCAGCGTCAACAGGCCCTGGCTCTGTCGCAATCTCTGTCCGAGGCCCGGCGCCGGGTCGCCGCTGGGGAAAGCGACGCCGAAGCCATTATCGGCTGCGTCCGTCGGATGATAGACGCACAGCCGTTGGCCCGTATCGACTATATTCATGTCTGTCATCAACTGACTCTGGAAAATCAGGCCAGCGTCGATTCCGACTCTGTCCTGCTGCTGGCTGTCTTTTTTGGTCAGACGCGGCTGATCGATAACGGCTTTCTGATGGTGCCATCATGACCGAAACCGCTCTTGCCAATCTGCAGAATCTCTACCGCATCTTTACCGTTCCTGAAGCGCCCGATTCAACTCTTGGTCTGGTCGATCAGGCGATCGGTGAAAATGTTGCCGATTTTCTGCAGAAGCATATTGTCGCTCTGGAGCGGAGTCTGGAAGATATCGAAAAAGACTTTTCCGACTCGGCCGTTCCGGAAGAACCGCGCTTTGTTTCGGAGTATACCGAATTCGTCAAGCAGAAGCTGGTCGCCCAGTCGGTTCATACGGCAGCTCCCGGGTTTGTCGGTCATATGACGTCCGCCCTGCCGTATTTCATGCTGCCCCTGTCGCGCATCATGACTGCGCTTAACCAGAACCTGGTCAAGGTCGAAACCTCAAAAGCCTTCACCCCGATGGAGCGGCAGGTTCTGGCCATGTTGCACCGCTTGATCTATGACGCTGATGACGGTTTCTACGATACCTGGATTCATGACAGCGGCTGCGCACTCGGGGCCTTCTGTTCCGGTGGAACCATAGCCAACACCACTGCACTGTGGGCTGCGCGTAACCAGCTGTTCAGACCGGATGGTGATTTCCGCGGTCTGGCGGAAGAGGGCCTGTTCAAGGCTTACAAGCACCTCCACTGTGAGGGGATTGCGGTCCTGGCATCGCGCCGGGCGCATTATTCGATGAAAAAGCGGCTGATCTCCTCGGTATCGGACAGGACAACCTGGTTCTGGTCGATACCGACGATGACAACCGCATCGATATGAAGTGCCTTAAGGCTGAATACCAGCGCCTGCAGGACGCCAATATCCGGGTGCTGGCCTTGGTCGGGATTGCAGGGACAACAGAGACCGGCCATATCGATCCGCTCGAGGATCTGGCCGACTTTGCCGCTGAGATCGGTTGCCACTTTCATGTGGATGCCGCCTGGGGAGGGCCGACCCTGTTTTCGTCGACCCATCGGCGCTTGCTGAAAGGGATTGAGCGGGCGGATTCAGTGACCATTGACGCCCATAAACAACTCTATGTGCCGATGGGCGCGGGGATGGTCCTGTTCAAGAATCCGGAGACCCTGTCGGCGATAGAACATCATGCCAACTATATCCTGCGTCACGGGTCCAAGGATCTGGGCAGCCATACCTTGGAAGGGTCACGTCCCGGCAAGGCGATGCTGGTCCATGCCGGATTGTCGATCATAGGTCGTAAAGGATACGAATTACTGATCGATATGGGAATTGAGCGAGCCGGAAATTTTGCCGATCTGATCGATGCTCATCCCGATTTCGAACTGATCACCCGGCCGGAGCTGAATATTTTGACCTACCGCTTCAATCCGCACTGGCTGCAGGCAGTCATTCCGCAGTTGTCGCCCGTGTTGTCGCACGAGGTTAATCTTCTGCTTGATCGGGTCGTGCAGGAGGTTCAGAAACTGCAGCGTGAGGCAGGTAAGACCTTCGTCTCCAGAACGCGGCTTAAGGCAAAAAATACAGCCAAAATGACCAGATCTCGGTTTTTCGTTCGGTGCTGGCCAATCCCTTGACCACCGACACCATTCTGGCCGATGTCCTTGAAGAACAGTGTGCAATCGTGCGAGAGACAGGAGTCCGGCGATTGCTCGAACAGCTCCGCTCTTTGCTGGACAATGCCGGGGTTGCTGTCGATGATTAATGGGACGATTTTCTGATGAAGTTGTTTCGCGCCAGATACCTGGTCTCCGCAGAGGCACCGCCGCTCGAAACGGGGCGCTGCTCGTCCGCCAGGGAATCATTCAGGCGACCGGGGCAGCGGCCGAACTGGAGCGCCGATATCCGCAGGCGGAGAGGGTCGACTTTGCTGAGGCGGTGATCGTACCGTTGCTGGTCAACGCCCACACGCACCTGGAGCTGACCGACTTTCCCAAGTGGGCAGCGGACGCCGGCCGAGCGGACGACCCCGGCAATTTTGTCGACTGGATCATCAATTTGATCAAGGTCAAGATCAAGCTTGATAAGACATGTTATCACCGCTCCGTTGCCAACGGCCTTGAGCAGTCTCTCAGGTCAGGAACCGGAGTCATTGGCGATATTCTGTCGCACCACAGCGCCCGTGAGGCATATCTCGGCAACGCGATCAACGGTGTGCTTTTTCTGGAAACCCTGGGACAGAAAGCTGACGTTATTGCCCGGATCAAGCAGGATTTGAATTCCGCCCTGGTAAATCGGCAGGTCGGCATGGTTGAGCTTGGCCTGTCACCCCATTCGCCCTATACCATCAGCTCCGGTTATCTGCAGCAGATCTACGGTCGCTGCCGTCGCGAGGGGCTGCGCTGTTCAACCCATATCGCTGAGTCTCCGGATGAAGTCGAATTTATCGAGCAAGGGCGTGGCGCAATCGCTTCAATCTTTTACCCTTTCGTCGGTTGGGAAACCATGTTCCGCCTGGTCGCAGGATGATGCCGGTCGAATATCTGCAGCAGCAGGGCGGCCTGTTTCCAGAAACCTGCTTGTTCATGGGGTGCAACTGAGGGAGAAGGAGATCGCTCTCCTGGCGGCGGAAAAGATGTCTCTGGCTCTGTGCCCACGCTCGAATGCCCGGCTCAAGGTTGGTCGAGCTCCGGCCTCTGAATTACTGAAGGCCGGTGTGAACCTCTGTCTTGGCACCGACAGCCTCGCCAGTTGCGACAGTTTGTCGATCTGGGATGAAATGGCCTTTGCCCATCGGTGGTTTGAAGGTCAACTGGACGCGCCCAGTCTGTTCCGTATGGCGACGCTTGCTGGAGCTCAGGCTTTGGGACTCGATCACTGTAGTGGAAGCCTTGAAAAGGGGAAAAAAGCGGGTTTTCAGATCCTGCAACCTCAGACGAAGGTTGCTTCACACGAACTTTTCGACTATTTTGTCTCCCCGGACTGTGCTCAGGACATTATTCAGGTGTATCATCATGGAGAGGCGCAGCTGTCGGGTTTGAATTAGCCCCTGCAGATCTTTATCACAGGGGCACAGAGGAAACTTTGCTGTCTGCTGATTTCAACATTTGGAAGTTAAATATATGATAGAAGAATTTGGAACCATTATAGAATTAAAAAATGATCGTATCGCCGTGGTGCAGTGTGTCAAAAACAGCTCCTGCAAGCATTGCCCGTCGGCCGGGTCCTGCAATATGGGGTCGGACGGGAAATCGATGGTGGTCGAAGCTTACAACAGGGCAGGCGGCCGGGTCGATGATCGGGTCAAGGTTGTGACCAGCACCAGGAACTTTCTGCAGTCATCCTTTTTACTCTATATCGTGCCGATCATCGGTCTGCTGGCGGGAGCCGGTATCGGTCAGTCTGTCGGGGACAGAAACCCTGATCTGATCGATCCCTCTTTATTGTCGGCCCTCTTGGGAAGCCTGTTTCTCGTGTTGACTTTCCTGGCTATCCGCTTTTTACCCGTAAGCTCAAGCGTGAGAAGTTTTTGCCGACCATCGTATCGGTCCAGTTGGACAAACCACAAGAAGGTGAAGCGGTTTGAATTATGGGAATTAAAAAAATAGCAACAAATAAAAAGGCTTACCACGACTACCATATTGAAGAAACCTTCGAAGCCGGTATCGTTCTGCAAGGGACCGAGGTCAAATCGATCCGTGCCGGTAAGGTCAACCTGAAGGAATCGTTCTGCCGGATCAAGAACGGTGAGGTCTTTCTCAATAACATGCACGTGGCCGAGTACGATTTCGGCAATCGCGAAAATCACGATCCGACCCGTATGCGCAAGCTGTTGCTTCATCACGGTGAGATCGACAAGATGATCCGTTTGACCGAGCAAAAAGGTCTGGCGTTGATTCCGACCAAGCTTTATTTCAAAAATAACTATATCAAGTTGGAAATTGGTGTCGGACGTGGTAAAAAGCTCCACGACAAGCGTCAGTCGCTCAAGAGCAAAGAAGCCGAGCGCGAAATGGCGAAGGCCATGAAGACCTCGTTCAGGTAATATGAAATCATCATAAGCCTTGGAATGCTCATTCATTTATGAGATAATGACACAAGGTTGAACTTTTAAATATCTGAAAAATAACAATTTTACGATTTGGGGGTGTCAAGGTTTCGACGGGGGACGGAAACGAAGTGCAGCATGCCGGAGTGGGCTGGCTCCGTAACAAGCCCAACTTAACTAAACGCAGACTCTGACGTTAGTTACGCACTGGCCGCTTAATTAAGTGACCACGTTTTATGACTTATCGCCTATGTAGGACATGAAACGTAAATCAGTAGGCTAGTTCAGTAAGTGTCTGTGGTGCTGGAGCGAAACTTTAGCAGACTCGCCGGGTCAATATCCTGTCTGTGGGAGCTTGATTCGGTTAATTTAAAACACAGACTACGCATGTAGACGCCTTACGTGGAAAGCTTTCGGACGTGGGTTCGATTCCCACCACCTCCACCATTTAGAAAAGACAAACCCGTCTCTCCGGGGTGACGGGTTTTCTTTTTCCCCTTGTTTCTAAAGGGTTTGCGCCCGTTTCACATCTTTCCAAAGCACCTCTCCGCACCATCGATTCTCCCCATCCTCGAGCCTTTCTTTTTCTGTTTGGCCCTGATTCTCTGTTTTCTCCGGACCAAGTCCGACGCTCGTCCGGAAAGCTACATCCTTGATTGATATGGGTTTGTGGCTAATTGCCGTTTTTGGTGGTTGTCTTAGGTCATCGTTCGATGCCGCAACCGGACGTATTTTTCGAAATCACCCGCCTCGGCCATGAAAAGAAGCGTGGTCAACTCCGCTTTCCTACCCTCAAAAGTAGAAAAGGCGACGCTGATGGTCGGCTCTCTGGGGCGGTCTCCGGTCCGGTCGTCAGTCGGTGGCAAAGCCGAACTGGCGGCGCTGCTCGGCCCAGTCCTCCGGGAAGGTCTGGGTCAGTTTGGCCAGCGAGAGCCCGTTGGGTTCCTCGCCGTTGAGCAGGGTTTCGACGATGTCGGGGGCCAGGGTCGTCACGGTAGCCACCGGATTTTCAAACGGCCGATGCGGGCGCACGAGCTGGTGTACGAGAAGCCGTTCCAGGAGCTGCTCGGGCAGGTCGACAACGAGACCACCATCCTCATGGGCCACACCCGCTGGCGCACCCGGGGCAACGAGTTCAACAACCGCAACAACCATCCCATCCGGGCCGGGATCGTCATCGGCACCCACAACGGCACCATCTACAACGCCGATTATCTGTTCCGCCGACTCGGGCTGCCGCGCTACGCCGAAGTGGACAGCGAGCTGATCTTCCGCCTGGCCGACCGCTTCGCGCCCGAAGGCCCCATCGACCAGGAGGGTCTGAAGAAGGCGCTCGCCCTCTGTCGCGGCCAGATGAGCGCCGTGCTGGCCTCGCGGCTCGACCCCGGCACCATCACCGTGCTCAAGGGCAACAAGCCGCTCTGCCTGCGCATCCACCGCCAGCACCGGGTGGTGCTCTACGCCTCGGACGACGCCTTCATCGACTTTGCCGTGGACAACGAGAAGGGCTGGCGCGAGCTGGAGGTGCCGCCCATGACCATGCTCACCATCCGCCACGCGGATGTGCGGGCCGTCGAAAACAGCGAATTCCGCTTCATACCCCAGGAGCGCAAAGGGACACTGCCCGAAGGAGTGAATGCATGAACATTGGAGACACCGCGAACCTGAACACAAACCCGGAACACACTCCCGAGACAATCCTCCGGCTCTTCGTCTACGGCACCTGAAACGGGGCTACTGGAACCATCAACGCTTCTGCGCCCAGGCCCGCAGCATCGAACCGGCCGTGGTCTGGGGCAGGCTCTACCATCTCCACGCCGGGTTCCCGGCCCTCGAGGTGCCGGAAGGGCTGATCCTGTCTCAGGGCACCGCCGATCCACTGGCCGACGCCCGCAGGCAGCAGAAGATCGGCACGCCTCGCTTCGGCCAACCAACCGGAGATTGGGATTTGATCCATGGAGAGCTGGTGACCTTCACCAATCCGCTGCGCGACCTGCCGCCCATCGACCGGCTGGAAGGATTCCGGCCCGGCGGACATAGCATGTACCAGCGGGTGATGGTGGCGGTGTTTTGCAAGCGCACCTCTATGCCCGCCTGGACTTACTGTATGCCATGCCCGTCTTACGCGGAGAGAGTCGCCAGTGGCCAGTGGTTACGCCCGTGAGCCGACTTTTGCGGCCTTATCCGGACGAAAGCGTTTGACAATCGGCCCCTGCCTAAATATATTAGAGGATGTTTTAAGTTGGGGAAGCTGCGCCCAGCATCCCCGTTACCGCCTCTGGCGTGGCAAGAAAACCAATCGCCCATGAGGAGCTAGAGAAATGGCCGAGATGGAAGACCGCTGGTTATCAGTAGACGAGATAGGCAAGTACCTCGGTGTCAGCAGTGACACCGTTTACCGCTGGATCGACAAGCATGCGATGCCCGCCCATCGCATGGGCCGTCTTTGGAAGTTCAAGAAAGACGAGGTCGATGAGTGGGTGAAGGCTGGCGGCGCGGCGGACAAGAGCAGACAGGATCAAGCTGAATGAGCAGGAAGAACGGAAATAACAATTCAGTCGATCTGGATATCGGGACCCTCTCCGGGCATCTCTGGGAGGCGGCCAATATCCTGCGTGGTCCTGTAGACGCAGCCGACTTCAAGACCTACATCTTTCCGCTGCTGTTCTTCAAGCGGCTCTCCGACGTTTATGACGAGGAGTATGCCGTGGCACTGGAAGAGTCCGACGGCGACGTGGAATTTGCCCAGTTCCCCGAGAACCACCGTTTCCAGGTTCCGGAGGGCTGCCACTGGAAGGATGTCCGGGCCAAAAGCGCCAATATCGGCCATGCGCTCCAGAAGGCCATGCGCTGTATCGAGCAGGCCAACCCGGACACCCTGCATGGCATCTTCGGCGACGCCCAGTGGACCAATAAGGACCGCCTTTCGGACGCGCTGCTCAAGGACCTGATCGAACACTTCTCGTCGCTCAACCTTGGCAATGAGCACTGCAAAGCGGACATTCTCGGCCAGGCCTATGAATATCTGATCAAGAAATTTGCCGATCTGACCAACAAGAAGGCCGGTGAATTCTATACCCCGCGCTCCGTAGTCGCGCTGATGGTTCGCATCCTTGCGCCCAAGGCCGGGGAAACCATCTATGACCCGGCCTGCGGGACCGGCGGCATGCTCCTCGAGGCGCTGCACCATGTCAAAGAGCATGGCGGCGACGAGAACCTCATGCTGGGCAAGCTCTACGGCCAGGAAAAGAACCTGACCACATCCTCCATCGCCCGGATGAACCTCTTTCTCCACGGCGCGGAAGATTTCCATATCGAACGTGGCGACACCCTGCGCTTGCCAGCCTTTTATTCAGGTGACAGCCTCGCCACCTTTGACTGCGTCATCGCCAATCCTCCCTTTTCCCTGGAAAAGTGGGGAGATGATGTCTGGATCAACGACCCCTACGGCCGCAACTTTGCCGGGCTGCCGCCAGCCAAGTCCGGCGACTTCGCCTGGGTCCAGCACATGATCAAATCCATGGCCCGCAAGACCGGCCGCATGGCGTGGTGCTTCCCCATGGCGTGCTGTTCCGCATGTCCAAGGAAGGCGAGATCCGGCGCAAGCTGCTGGAGATGGACATGCTCGAAGCGGTGATCGGCCTCGGCCAGAACATTTTCTACGGCACCGGTCTCGCGCCTTGCGTCCTGGTCTTCCGCGACAGCAAGCCCAAGGCTCACCGCCAGAAGGTGCTCTTCATCGACGCCTCCAAGGAGTTCAAGACCGGCCGCGCCCAGAACGAACTGCTGCCGGAACACGTGGACAACATCCATCTCTGGTACGAGGGCTATCAGGATGTGGAAGGAATCTGCCGGGTGGTCACGCTCGACGAGATCCGCGAGAACGATTTTAACCTGAATATCCCCCGCTACGTGGAGCCGGTGATCGAGGAAGAATCCATGACCATCGATCAGGACATCGCCAACCTCAAGGAATCGCTGCAGGCAGCGTATGCGGCCGAGGATCGGTTGAAGGGGCTGCTGCTCCGGGAGGGTCTGCTGTGAAGATCTACCAGTACAGATCACCCATCGGCCGCTTCCTCATCAAACCGCAAGCCAACGGTCGCTGGGGGCTTTGGTTCAAGGATGACCTGCTCGGCTCCTATCACTCTGCCATGACGGCCGCCGATGACGTCTACATGCAGGCGACCGGCGATTACGACTGGGACTCCTTGGATGGCGTCGATATTCCAATGGACATTTCTGAATGGGAAGTGGTAGCGCGATGAAGAAAAGCAAACACATTTCCCAATCGGAGCTGGAATCATACCTCTGGGGCGCGGCCACCTTGCTGCGCGGCTACATTGATGCCGGGGACTACAAGCAGTTCATCTTCCCGCTGCTGTTCTATAAGCGCCTGTGCGACGTGTATGACGAGGAACTGGCCGATGCGCTGGACGAGTCCGGCGGCGATCAGGAATACGCCGCGCTTCCCGAACAGCACCGCTTCCAGATCCCGGAGGACGCCCACTGGAAGGCCACCCGAACCAAGGTCAAGAACGTGGGCAAGGCCATTCAGGATGCCCTGCGGGCCATTGAGACAGCCAATCCCGACACTCTGTACGGGGTCTTCGGTGACGCCCAGTGGACCAACAAGGACCGTCTGCCGGACCGCATGCTGCGCGAGTTGATCGAGCATTTCAGCTCGCAGACGCTTTCGCTCTCCAACTGCCCGGAGGATGAGTTGGGCGTGGGCTACGAGTTTCTGATCAAAAAGTTCGCCGACGATTCCGGCCACACCGCTGCGGAGTTCTACACCAACCGCACCGTGGTCCATCTGATGACCGAGATGCTCGAACCCAAACCGGGTGAGTCGATCTATGACCCCACCTGCGGGTCAGCAGGCATGCTGCTCTCCGCCGTCACCCATCTGAAACGGCAGAACAAGGAGTGGCGAAATCTGCGGCTGTTCGGCCAGGAGCGCAACCTGCTCACCTCCGCCATCGGCCGGATGAACCTGTTCCTGCACGGCATCGAGGACTTCCGCATCGTCCGGGGCGATACCCTGGCCAACCCCGCCTTTGTCGAAGGCGACCGGCTCATGCAGTTCGATGTGGTCCTGGCCAATCCGCCTTACTCCATCAAGCAGTGGGATCGCGATGCCTGGTCCGCCGATCCGTGGGGTCGGAACCTCTACGGCACCCCGCCCCAGGGCCGCGCCGACTATGCATTCTGGCAGCACATCATCAAGAGCATGAAGCCAAGAGCGGCCGCTGCGCCATCCTGTTTCCGCATGGCGTCCTCTTCCGCAACGAAGAGTCGGCCATGCGCGAGAAGCTGGTCGCCCACGACGTAGTGGAGTGTGTGCTGGGCCTCGGTCCCAACCTCTTTTACAACTCGCCCATGGAAGCCTGCGTCGTCATCTGCCGGATGAACAAACCCAAGGAGCGCAGGAACAAGGTGCTCTTCATCAACGCGCTGAACGAGGTGACCCGCGAGCGGGCGCAGAGCTTCCTCACTAACGACCACATCCAACGCATTGTCTCCGCCTATCAGGATTTCTGTAACGAGGACGGTTTTGCCCGGGTGGTCAGCAATGACGAGATCCGGGAGAAAGCCAGCAACCTCAGCATCTCGCTCTACGTGCGGGCGGACAACGGAAACGGCAATGGCAACGGCTCGACCGAAACGGTCAGCCTCAAACAGGCCATTGCGAACTGGCAGGAAAGCTCGATGGCATTGCGGGAGTCGATGGACGGCCTCTTCGAGGTGCTTGAGGATGCACGGCTGATGGGAGGTGGCAAATGAGTGAGCAATCCCTGAAGCCCGGCTGGAAGATGGTCAAGTTCGGCGAGGTGGTGAAGAACGCCAATCTTGTGGAGCGAGATCCCGAGGCTAATGACATTGAAAGAATCGTCGGGCTTGAACACATCGACCCGAGAATCTGCATGTCCGTCGCTGGAACTCCGTTGCGGATGGCACCTCGTTTACCCGCAAATTCGTACCGGGACAGACGCTCTTCGGTAAGCGCCGGGCCTATCAACGCAAGGTCGCCTACGCTGAGTTTGAAGGCATTTGCTCCGGGGACATCCTGACGTTTGAGCCGAAAAACAGAAAGGTTTTGCTGCCGGAACTTCTGCCATTTATCTGCCAGAGCAATGCCTTCCTTGATCATGCGCTTGGCACCTCGGCCGGTTCGCTGTCACCGAGGACTAGTTGGACCGCGTTACAAGATTTTGAATTCCCGCTTCCGCCGCTTGATGAACAGAAGCGCATTGCCGAGATCCTGTGGGCGGCCGATGAGGCATTTAATCAACATCAGCAGAGTAACGACAATCTGATGTCGGTAAAAAGAACCTTGCTGAATCGACTAACAGTCAGGGGAATTGGACAGCATGCAACCCAGCACACCAGGCTTGGTGAAATACCAGTCCACTGGCGTCTCGCTACTGTTGAAGACGTAACATCGATTTGCCAATACGGTTTGTCTATACCTTTGAATGAATCTGGCCAATATCCGATTCTCCGAATGATGAACTACGACGATGGTCGGATCATTGCCAACGATTTGAAATACGTTGACTTAGATGATTCAGATTTCAATTCATTCAAGGTTCACAAAGGCGACATACTTTTCAATAGAACGAACAGTGCCGATTTGGTCGGAAAGGTCGGAATATTCGATCTTGAAGGGGATTATGTATTCGCATCATACCTGGTTCGCCTGAGAGCGGATGAGGACCAAATCCTTCCTGACTTCCTCAATTATTATCTGAATTCAGTCTCGGCCAAAGAAGGCTTCTTGCCTATGCCACTCCCGGTGTGAGTCAAACCAATATCAGCGCAGGAAACTTGAAAAAGGTGCTGGTTCCACTACCTCCGATGGAGGAGCAGAAGCAGATTGTTGAAGTGCTCAATAATTTGGAGCTTAGAAAGCATCTTCAAAGGAACCATGTCGCCGAAGCACAAAAATGCTTGGCTGCTCTGATAAACAACCTGGTCGGAGCGACGATAGCTGAAGAGGTATCCCATGTTTAATGAAGAAAATACTGTCGAACAGATGGTTCTCGACACGCTCTGCGGCGGCGTGACTTCGAACATGGTTGCCGAAGAGCTCGCCAGCTACGGCGGCGAAATCAAAGGTTGGCGCTTCGTGGCCGCCGAGGAGCTGCCACGTCAGCACTCCGACGTGCTGGTGGAGTCGATGGTTCGCGATGCCCTCATCCGCCTGAACCCGGAAATCAAGGCCCAGCCCGACCGGGCCGACGAGGTGCTCTATCGCCTGCGGACCATTCCGCTGTCGGTACAGAGCGAAGGTCTGGTGCGGGCCAACGAGCTGTTCGCCGAATGGCTGCGGGGCGAGAAGTCCATGCCCTTCGGCGAGCGCGGCGAACACACGCCGGTGAGGCTGATCGACTTCGAGAATCTCAGCAACAACGATTACGTGGTCACCAACCAGTGGGTCTATCCGGTCAAGGAAGGCGGCCGCCGCTTTGACGTCATCATGCTGGTCAATGGCATCCCGTTGGTGATTGGTGAAGTCAAAGCCCCGTCGCGCCCGGCGGTGACCTGGGTGGACGGGGCCAGCGACATCCACAACGGCTACGAACTGAGCGTGCCGCAGATGTTCGTGCCCAACGTCCTCTCCTTTGCCACCGAGGGCAAGTGCTATCGTTATGGCTCGGTGCGCATGCCCATCGATATCTGGGGGCCGTGGCACGAAGGCGAGAACAAGGCCGAGGGGACGCTTGCGGATGTGAAGCGTTCCATCCGCTCCATGCTGCGCCCCCATGTGGTGCTGGACATCCTGCAGAACTTCACCCTGTTCGCCACCGACAAGAAACACCGGCGCATCAAGATCATCTGCCGCTATCAGCAGTACGAAGGCGCTAACCTGATGGTGGCCCGCGTGGTCAAGGGCTACCCCAAGAAGGGCCTGATCTGGCATTTCCAGGGCTCAGGCAAGTCGCTTCTGATGGTATTCGCGGCGCAGAAGCTGCGGATGCATCGCAAGCTCGGCAACCCCACGGTGATGATCGTGGTGGACCGCATCGACCTGGACACCCAGATCACCGCCACCTTCAGCGCCGCCGATATCCCGAACATGATCGGCGCCGCCACCAGGCAGGAACTGCAAAGCCTGCTGGCGGCCGATACGCGCAAGATCATCATCACCACCATTCACAAGTTCGGCGAGGCGGACGGCCGCCTGAACGAGCGTTCGAACATCATCGTGATGGTGGATGAGGCGCACCGTACCCAGGAAGGCGACTTGGGGCGCAAGATGCGCGACGCGCTGCCTAACGCCTTTCTCTTTGGTCTGACCGGTACGCCGATCAACAAGCGGGACCGCAACACCTTCTGGGCCTTCGGCGCGGACGAGGATGAGCAGGGCTATATGAGCCGCTACTCGTTCCAGGACTCGATCCGGGACAAGGCCACGCTGCCGCTGCATTTCGAGGCGGTAGACGTGAAGCTGAAAATCAACAAGGACGCCATTGACGAAGCCTACTCCCAGATGACCGATGAGCTGAGCGAGCTGGATCGTGACGACCTGGCCAAGCGGGCCGCCAAGATGGCGGTGCTGATCAAGGCCCCGGTGCGGGTGAACGCCATCTGCCAGCACATCGTCAAGCACTTCCAGGAGAAGGTGGAGCCGAACGGCTTCAAGGCCCAGGTGGTGACCTTCGACCGGGAATGCTGCGTGCTCTACAAGAAGGCCATGGACGAACTGGTCGGGCCGGAAGCCAGCGCCATTGTCATGCACACCCAGGGCGGCAAATCCGATCAGTACGCGGAATGGAAGTTGGCCAAGGACGAGGAGGAAAAACTCCTCGACCGTTTCCGCGATCCGATTGACCCGCTCAAGTTCCTGATCGTCACCTCCAAGCTCCTGACCGGTTTTGATGCGCCCATTCTGCAGGTGATGTACCTCGACAAGCCGATGAAGGATCACAACCTGCTGCAGGCCATCTGCCGCACCAACCGTGTCTACCCCGGCAAGACCCACGGCCTGATCGTGGATTATCTGGGCATTTTCGATGACGTGGCCACGGCCCTCGATTTCGATGAAAAGGCGGTGCAGAAGGTCATCACCAATCTGGACGAGCTCAAGAAGGAGCTGCCCGGCGTGGTGGCGAGATGCCTGGCGTTCTTCCCTGGCGTGGACCGCACCGTTGGCGGCTACGAGGGGCTGATCGCGGCGCAGGATTGCCTGCCAGATAACGAGACCCGGGACAAATTCGCGGCGGAATACTCGGTGCTCTCCCGTCTGTGGGAGGCGCTGTCTCCCGACCCCTGTCTCGGCCTATATGAAAAGGACTACAAGTGGCTGACCCAGGTGTATGAATCGGTAAAGCCGCCGAGCGGCAACGGCAAGCTGCTCTGGCACGCCCTGGGGGCCAAGACTATCGAGCTGGTGCATGAGAACGTGCATTTGGAAACGGTGCGTGACGATCTGGACACCCTGGTAATGGACGCCGAGGTCCTCGAAGGGCTGCTCGATGCCAAGGACCCGGACAAGAAATCCAGGGAAATCGAGATCAAGCTCATCGCCCGCCTGCGCAAGCACAAGGACAATCCGAAGTTTGTCGCCCTGGGCGAGCGCCTCGAAAAGCTCAAGGAGCGGCACGAACAGGGCCTGCTCCACAGCCTCGACTTCCTCAAGGAACTGCTGACTCTGGCCAAAGAGGTCGTCCAGGCCGAGAAGCAGGTGGACCCGGTCGATGAACAGGCCAAGGCCAAAGCGGCCCTGACCGAACTGTTCGCCGAGGTGAAAAACGGCAAGACGCCAATGGTGATCGAGCGGATCGTGACCGACATCGACGAGATCGTGCGGCTGGTCCGGTTCCCCGGCTGGCAAAACACCAAAGCCGGAGAACGCGAGGTCCAGAAGGCCCTGCGCAAAGTGATTTACGTGAAGTACCAGGTCAAGGACCAGGATCTGTTCGACAAGGCGTTCGGGTATATCCGGCAGTACTACTGAGATGGGATGGTAATGGGGCTCTATGGCTAAAACAGGTCAGGCAAAGCAGATCATTGAAAACCGCAGAGGCGACACCTTTGACGGTTGGCCTGCCCGTACCCTACTGGAGGCGGGCGACATTCCCATTGCCCAAATCGCCGAGCTTGCCTTGCGTGAAGGACAGAGCTCGAATCCTTTGTATCGGGTCCACCGCTGGTTTGCTCGCCGGGTGGGCTCTCAGTTCCGTTCGATCCTCACCGCGCTGACCCTTCCCCCTGACAAGGCCGACTCCTTTTGGGGTACCTATCTCGGCAAGACCTCCGTGCATGGCGCTGTCGTTCTCGATCCGTTCATCGGCGGCGGGACAAGTCTGGTGGAGTCTATGCGCTGCAACGCCCGGGTGATTGGTTTTGATATCGATCCGGTCGCGACGTTTATTACCCGATTTGAATTGTCCGCCTCCCGGATGGAGGATCACTACCCGGAAATCGAGCAGATTTGCAATGAGGTCGCCCAACTCATTACGCCGTTGCATCGGACCATGGTGGACGGCGTCGAACGGGATGTTCTTCACCATTTCTGGGTCCAGGTGAAGCAGTGCTCGAATTGCCAGAGCGATGTAGAGCTTCATCCCCATTTTCAACTGGCCTACTCCAAAGAGAAGGGCCTGCAGTGGGTGTTCTGTAAGGACTGCCATGCGGTCCACGAATTGCCGATTGAGCGTAAGGTGCTGCAATGCTCTTGCGGTAAGCGCACCACTATCAGCGCGGGCACGCACGGCAACGGGATCATGACCTGCCGACCTGCAAGCACACACAGAAGATCGCAGCGGATGACCTTGACGGTGCCGAACGCCCCGCTTGGAGGCTCTTTGCCCAAGAGTATCTGGTCGGAACCGGCAAGAACTGCACAAGGCATTTCAAGCGCGTCGAAGAAGCGGACCAGGCGTTGTACGACCAAGCCACCCGGAAGCTGCGGATGATCGGGAATGGCTTGCTTGTGCCGACGAGAAGCATTCCCCGCGAGGGGCGTTCGGATGGACGACCATTGATCCACGGGATTCGGCATTACGCAGACTTTTCAACGACCGGCAGAAGCTCCACCTGCACCTTCTCGGTTCGGCCATCGGCCGAGTGGAAAGCGATGAGGCGCGGCGCTGCCTTGAGCTGGCCTTCAGTGAACATCTCACCACGAACTGCATGTACACGGCCTATGCGTTTGGCTATCGCCGAACGAGCCCAATGTTCTCCATTCACTCATACCGGCACATCACCCGTCCGGTCGAGCTGAACCCTTGGCAGGATGGCGTCGGACGGGGAACGTTCATCAACACGGTTCGGAAAATAACGAAGGCAATTGCCTTTGCCAAAGCGCCCGAGGAGCTGCATCCGGAAGGCACCAGAGTTGCTTATGAAGATGATTTCGAGCGCGAACAAGCCTGTCTTGGCTCTGTCGATGATGTATTGAGCGGCAGCGCCACGGCGGCGATTGAAACCCAGTCTTCCGAGGAACTCCATTTACTACCGGACGGCTCAGTGGATCTCGTGCTGACTGATCCGCCGTATTTCGACAATCTGAGTTACTCGGAACTCTCGGACTTCTATTTGGCCTGGCATCAGGCTTTGGGAATCGCACCGCCCCCGTATGACGATAACGTCACTTCGGCTCCGATACTGCAGAACCTCGCCATCACGCGACGATCCGACGAAGCCATCAAGGGATACCAGGAACGGCTTCAGCGGATTTTCATGGAATGCAACCGCGTGCTCAAGCCGGACGGGATCTGCGTGTTCACCTACCACCATAAACTCGCATCGGCATGGGATGCTCTCGGCACGGCTCTGCTTCATTCGGGACTCTCGGTAACCAAGGTTCTGCCCATGCGTGGCGAAGGCCAAGGAGGCCTTCACACTTACGATGGCACCATCAAGTGGGACGCGGTGCTGGTCTGTCGCAAGAAGAGCGGTGTCATCAAGGGGGGCGTTCCGGTCATCAGCGAAACTGCCTTCAAAGACGCCATCTTGGAGGCGGACTCCCATTTTGAGGTCTTGTCCACCCATAAACGGATCGGCTTCAAAACACCTGATTTCATCAATTTGGCTCGGGCGTTGGTTGTCAGCAGAAGTTTCTTAGGCGAGGCGGATGCCAGAACACGACCGATGTCGGACGCATTGAAGAACATACCAACCCCGGGAGAGTTGTGATGGCGAAACTCGATAAAGGAACGCTTGCCCTAACATTCAAATTCGACTGTGACCGGTTTCTCCGGTTTCGTCTGGCAAGTGATGCAGAAAAGGACACACTTGGCGTCTCGGCCGAAACCTACAAACGCCCTGGTATTGAACTTATCAAAGCGGCCGGGCGGCGTTGGGAAGCCGACAAATACCAGGATCTGATCGACACCTCGGATGATGGGAAAGTTGTGTTCCTTCTCGAGGACAAGGTCGATGATCTTCTGGGACGGAAGCCCTTCAAGAAGATCCAGAACCTTTTTGACATCCTCCGGCAACAGGAACCACCCCAGGCAATTATCGAGGCGGAGTTCACGGTTCCCACAAACATTACTCCCGGCCTTCAAAAGGCATACGACGATTTCGGTCTCGACCAGGTAAGAGTGCGCCCGGACATCCTTTGGATACGTCCAGGTGGTACTGGTGCGCCGCTGATCGGCAATGGGACTGTGCCTGAATACGAAATCCATATCATTGATGTGAAAATGGCTGCGGAGCCATCCCTGCGGCACTTCACGGAAGTGACCTACTACGCTTTGGCATTGGCCACAGCCATCCAGCAAGAGGGGCTGAGCGGCAGATATGCAGTTTCGGCGGAAGGCACCATCTGGCCAGGAAGCCACGACATCAATGCGTTCAGGAACCTGGTCCAGCTTTATCAGGCCAAGGGAGCCGCAGATCCAGTTTCCGAGGCCCTCAGCGAGACGCTGATTCGGGTTCCTATGAAGTCTATGAAGTCCACGTTAAGCAGTTTTTCGAGGATCGTCTTCTCCGGGTTCTGCAGACCGACATGGAGGATGCCAGTTGGCATGTCGGTCCCAAGTGCCAGCTTTGCGACTACGTTCGCTACTGCCGAGAGAAGGCATCCGAATGCGATCATCTTTCCCGGCTGGCCTGGCTCAATCAGGGGCAGGCGGAACTGCTCCGTTCAAATGGCATTACCACTACGGCGGGACTGACCGAAGCCGTAACTACCGCCGATGATCGGTGGCAATCCGTTATCGATTCCAGCCACCAGTTGCGGGCGGATGGGCCAGCGCTGGCCACTCGCGCCCGTTCCTTGACCGAGGGGGCACCCTTGCCGGTCGACGGACGGCGCAGCGCCATGATCCCCGCCTGGACTGACCAAAGCATCTTTATCACGATTCATTTCGATCCGGGCTCTGGTATCTCCTTTGCCTTGGGCGCGGCGCGGCTCTATTTCCCGCATGGTCGCAAACCCGGCGATCCTCCGGTGACGGACGAAAAGATTTTTATTGTCGACCGTGTCGATGCGATGAACCCGGAAACAGAACGCGAGAGGCTGAAAGAATTTGCGACCGTGGTTTCTGAGTGGTTAGAGGAGGTGTCGACCGTCAACACAGGTCTACCCGCCCGTGACCGGCTCTCTTCCCATATCTTCTTCTGGGACATGCTGGAAGTGCGTCAGCTCAAGCGCATGTTCGAGCGTCATATGCAGAACCCTGACGTGATCGAACTAATCGAGGTGCTTACCCGATTCTTCCCGCCGGACAGCCTGTTGCCCGATCCGGATGCTTTCAAGTCCCAGCCTGGGACAATCGTCAAGGAGGTACTCCGAATGCTCGTGGGGCTGCCGGTTGCCCACGATTACTCCCTTTTTGATGCAGCGAACAGTTTCTTCCCGAATGTTCGGGAGGATGGCACCCCGTATAAGTTCGATCTGCCTTTTGGATTCGCTACCCCAATGAGCGATCAGATCCCCTTCGAACGGGCCTATGAGCTGTGGCAGGACAAAATCTTCGTCCGCCATTTCAACAAACTGCTTTCTAAGGACCCGTCTAAGTGGAGACGCTACACCCGGGACGAACTCTACGATGGCATCAAGCGGGCCACGAAGGTTCACCTGCAAGCTTTGCAGCACATCGTCCGGCGACTGCGTGAAAACTACAAAGACCGGTTGGTACTGAAAAAGAGCGGCTTCTCTGCCGCAAGATCCTCTCAGGCAAGCGTGCCGGGGGCGGCAAGAAGCCTGATCGCTTTTGAAAAGCTCAATGTTGCGTGCCAGGAAATGGAGAACCGGAACACTCGCTCACTGCCCGTCGATGAACGGGAGGCGAGGTTTTTCTCGATACGCGGGTTGACCTTGAAGCCTCAAGCAGAGGCTGATCCGATCATCGATGAGATCAAGTTCGCGAATCCACAATACCAACACGAAACGCTCTATGTTTTCGATTTTTCCCCGACCAGCAGGGATTCCCGAATCAAGGAAGGCGAATTTACCGTCGCCCTATCCAACGAGAATGAATACGTGGATCTCGACGAACCGTGGCGTCGGCGACTTGGACTGGGCTTCCAGGATGCAGAGGAACTGCTGGGCGAACACGGCCTGACCGAGCGGTGGATGACGAACAAGTCGATAGGGGCATTGCTTCAGGTAGAGGTCATTCGGTTGGAGGCCATGCAGGACAATCCCTATGTGGTTCTTAAACCGGGTCACCAGGGGCTCTTTCAGTTTGCCGTCGCTCAAGGACTCGTGGCGCTCGACTCACCGCTTGTCCTTGATCCGATGTACCGGGATTTCTCAAGCGACAGGATAGAAAAGCACTGAGGTCTGTCGGCGGCAAGGCAGCACCGATCAAACGTGCCAGGAAGCGGAGGTAAGGCAATGGCTAAGAGACCGACAAAAATGACCGAACCAGCCCATAGCCTGATGTATACCCCCGGCTCGCTGGCTGCAGGAAAAACATTCACTGACACCAACCAGTTGTATGCGAAGGTAACACCATACCTGAAGGATGCCTTTAACGAAAAGCAGGAATCCCTTTTTCACGATGCATTCGGAAACAGGATTTCTTTGCTTTGGGGGCCGCCGGGAACAGGAAAGACCACGGTCCTGGCCGGGACTATTCTCGGGTGGATTGAGCATTACGCCGAAGCGGGAATTCCGCTGCGTGTCGGTATCGGGTCCAGCAACTACAACGCTATCGATAACGTCCTCAACGAAGTCCTGGAACTGATCAACAGACGGACGGTCACTGTCGGAGCGTTAGCTTGCCCGGTTCGTGTCACAAGGGTGAGAAGCGACTCCTCCGCACCTCCCTTGAGTGATCAGATCGAAGATATGCCGAGGACCTCTGCAAGGGCTCAGGGTTTTGTGAATGCCCTGAAAGGCGACGATACCGGGATCTTCATCGTGGGTGGAACCTGGCAACAACTTGGACGACTTGCTGAGAAAGACCACCAGGATAGTGAGCCGACCGCCGAATGGTTTGATCTTCTGGTGATCGACGAGGCATCACAGGTTCAGGTTGCTGCGGCTGCGGCCTACTTTCTGCTTTTGAAGTCTGATGGGCATGTTGTTCTTGCGGGTGACGACCGGCAGCTCGGGCCGATCTACGGCTTCCAGATGAAGGACAGCGTTCAAGGGCTGTTTGACTGCATTTTCTCTTACATGAAGGAGACCCACGGCATTACCCCGGTGCAGCTTAAACACAACTACCGGACCAACGTGGAAATTTCCGCATGGCCCTGTAAGCGTTTTTATAAGAACGAATACGAGGCGTTCTTCCCCGAGAGAAAGCTGGATCTCGCCATCAATATTGATGGAAGACCTGCCGACTGGCCTGAGAAGTTGCCATGGTCCGACCAGTTTCTCCGCATTCTTGACCCAGCCTGCCCTGTGGTTGTGATCAGCTACTCCGCCAACACCTATACGTTGTCGAATCCTTTCGAGGCTCAGATCGTTTCCGCCTTGACCCTTTTGTACAAGAAGCTGGTCGATGCCCAACAAGCCGGAGTAAGTGCTCAGGAGTTTTGGACGCAGAAAATCGGCATCGTGACTCCCCACCGAGCCCAGATGGCATCCATCAGAAATCTGCTCGTGGACGCAGCCGGTATGACGATGGACCCGCCTCCATTTGTGGACACTGTAGACCGGTTCCAGGGTCAGGAACGCGACCTGATCCTTTCCAGTTATGTGGTGGCCGACCGGGATTTTGTTGCGTCTGAAGATGCGTTCATCCTAAGCCCACGACGATTCAATGTGACGCTGACCCGTGCGAGAAGCAAGTTTGTGATGCTTATCAGCGATGCGCTTCTCCAGTATCTGCCATCCGATCCGGACGTGGCCCGTGACGCTGCTCACCTGCAGCTCTTTGCCGAGCAGTATTGCAGTTCGGTATGTGACACCATCGACTTGCCATTCTTTGAGCGTGGTGCTTTGTCGACCATGAGGTGCAAATTGAGGGGGCGATACGAGAATGGAGTTTGATGCAATCAACGCCGATCCACTTGTGGCGGTAGGGAGGGGGTACTGAACGATGCCTTCCGTCCTTGCATGGATTGACCATGACTCGAAAGCGAGGGAACGCACGCTTCGCATCCTTTCCCTTTTCCAGGAAAAGGAAAGTCGTGACGAGCTTGGGCTCGGCTCCGTGCGGGACAGCTTTGCCGATCAGTTGTTTCCAGGAACAAGCACGATCCAGACGCGCCTTCGCTACATGCTTTTCGTGCCATGGATTTACCATTCGCTGGAAGAGAAGCGACTACCTGCAGAGAGTTTTTCGATCCAGGCTGACAAGCTGGAAAGAGACCTGGTTCAGCCATTGATGGATTCAGATGATCAGGCTGGCGTCTTTGGTAAGACCGCAGGAAAGAGGCTCAAACGTTTGCCCAGCTCCGTCTACTGGGCCGGTCTCGGTGTCTGGGGAATACGCATTACGCCATTCTCGCAGGACGAATATCACAGGCGCATCGAAGAAACTTACCGTCGCCGGAATGCCCTGAAGGCTCTTGAGAAAGACGCAAAGGTACGAGGAGACGACATCGACGTTGAGCAGCGGATGGCCGCTCTCAGTTGGCATCCTCGATTGCCAGCACCTCCGGAAGATTTTCCAGGGGCGGTGAACTTCGCTTTAACCAGGGAAGAGTCTGAATTTGTTCGGGATCGCATCCAGGTCGCTTGCCCCAACAGTCTCCTCTCTTTCTTGGCACTGCACTGCGAACCCGCCGACACCCAAGCCCCATGGGAACATCCGGACTACAGCAGCTATTCCGAACAGCATAAAGAACTTCTGACCCACGCACGGCTGTTCTCGGAGGTGATGCATGGAGCGGCGCTCTCGTACAACGTTCAGCTCGCCAGGCTTCGAAACCATGACGACCTTGTCGCCGAGCATCAGGCAAGTTTCGACGAATGGACTGCAAATCTTCCCCTGGAGGAAATTCGCGCCTGGTCTGTGAGCCGCCTCTGGGAGTTGACGATAGATCATGGCCACACCATCACCCCGCAAACGAGATCCTTCGTTCAGCAATGGATCGACCATACCCGGAAGTCCCCCAGCGACCTCCTTTCTAACGCCGAGGCGCTCACCCTGATCAAAAGAAGAGAAATGAAACTCAAGGGCACGCGTTCCCGATTCAGGAACCAGAGGGCGCTCGAGCAGTGGGGCGGGTCCTCCGGCGTCGGAAGACTCGTTTATCGCTGGCCGAATGTGAAGGTGCTTTTGAACGACCTGTACCAGGGGATGAACCGGGAGGAGCAATGCTGAACCCAAACTCCCGGAGCCTTTATACCTCTGCACTGACCCCACCGCCGGGGATGATGTTCGACGAGGCTGTTGCGACCACCTTTTCGATGGACCCAGCCCTACTGCTTGAGGCACCTGTCTATCTGGCGTTAATGGCGGCGGATGGTCAGACCGATCCTGACCCGTTGTCTGTGCTTGAAGCCATCCGCAGGTACTCGAAACGCATCACCGTCTATGTGCAACGAGGACGGATTCAGGTGCCCCAGATTGCCAAGCCCAACCCCTTGTTTGGGTTTCTGGAGGAAATGGTTGTCGAGGTAACGGCCCCTGGCGGAGGCGTCTTCCATCCAAAAGTCTGGGCAATCCGCTTTATCAGCCCTGATCAAAGCAGCTCGATGTATCGTCTGGTGGTCCTGACGAGGAATATGACCACCGATCAGTCCTGGGACCTGTCACTTCAGCTCGAAGGCACGATTACAGGTAGGAAGTCCAAATCAAATAAACCGCTGGCACATTTCTTCAAGACACTTCCTGATCTGGCTACCGGACCAACGGAATCGGGCAGGAGCGAGCAAGCTCTCAGATTCGCGGACGAGCTACATCGAGTCCAGTGGGAACTCCCCGACGGCTTTGACGAGCTGACCTTCTATCTTCCAGGAACGAAAGGGTTTGACTGGGAGCCTCCCATGGCAAATCGGATGGCCGTCATCTCGCCGTTCTGTTCTGACGAAGCCCTGCGGGCACTGACGAAAAAACCAAGGCCGCTGATGCTCTCATCTCACGCCCTGAGTCATTGTCAGCCCTGAAGAAGGAGACTCTCGAGCTCTTCACGCAATGTCTTCATCTGGACGACGCGGCGGAAACCGAGGATGGCGAGGAAGAAGAAGCCACCGAACAGCCGCTTGCGACCGGTCTTCATGCAAAGGTCTATCTGTTTGAGACCCGGTACTATTCAGATTACACCCATGTGATCATGGGGTCCGCGAATGCAACCAACACGGCGCTGAGCGCCTCGAAAAATATCGAGATTCTGGTCGGGCTGGTTGGCCGGAAGAGTAAAGTTGGCGGCATCGACGAGCTTCTTGGCGCTGACGGATTAGGTGAATATCTTGTCGATTTCGACACGAGCAAGGAAGCAGAGATTGATGCGTTCCGGCAGGCGGCTGAGGAATCCGTTGAGAGGGCTCGCTCCCGGATAGCTGAAGCAGCTCTGTCCATCGAATGCAGCCCGGGATCGAAGGACGGCCTGTGGGCATTGGTGTTGACGGGCAAAATCCCATCCTTGAGGGATTGTCAGTGCTTCGGCATGGCCGATAACCGTTACCCGGGACTTTGCTGTGAACATCCAGGACAACGATGCTCATGGCGGGATCAGACTCGGAGATTTCTCCGCCTCTTCTGTAACGGGCCTCATCGCGTTTGAGCTTAAGACCAACCATCCGGACGTTACGGCCAGATTTGTACTGAATATTCCCGTTACCGGCATTCCAGACGAACGCAACTCTGCCATCCTGCAAACCGTGATCAGCAATCAGGAGGGATTCCTGCGTTATCTCCTGCTCTTGCTGGGCGATGATAATGTATCCGGACTTGATCCAGGTAGTGGCTCCGGGTTTGCCAAATGGTTGGCCCGGTTGGCCGACGGTGAGGATATCCCGCTACTGGAAGAGCTGACCCGCACGTACAGTCGACACCCGGAGAGACTGGCGGAAATCTCGGGGCTGGTTCGTGATCTGTCCCAGGGAAGCAAGAATGCGATTATCCCCGAGGATTTTTTAGACCTCTGGACGGTTTTTGAATCGGCTATCGGGAGGCGTGATGCGTAGCAACCGCTTTTTATCAACTCCCGCCTTGGCCGGTCTGAAAGATTTCCAGAGGAAGACCGTGGATTACGTCTTCAAGCGGCTCTATGGCGATGACCCAACTTCCCGTTTTCTGATCGCCGATGAAGTTGGACTCGGGAAAACGCTTGTCGCTCGGGGAATCATCGCCAAGACCTTGGAGCACCTTCAGGACGAGGTGGATCGGGTCGATGTGATCTACATCTGCTCCAATGCCGCCATCGCAACCCAGAATGTCAATCGGCTCAATGTCAGCGACACTGATGGTTTTTCAATCGCCACGCGGCTGACTTACCTTCCCAGACAAGTGCGGTCACTACGAAAGAACAAGGTGAATTTCATCAGCCTGACGCCCGGCACCGCCTTCGACCATGCGCGTAGTCGAGGGGGGCATGCCGACGAACGGGCTATCCTCTATCGGATGCTGTACGACTTGCCCCTGGCGCAAAATGAACGACGCAGACGGCTGCGCGTAGGCCTCCTCAACATTCTTCAGGCGACAGCAGGTAAGGACAACTGGCGAGCCAAGGCCAAAAACCTCCCAGCAGAGGATCTGGATGTAGACCTTTCCAAGGCCTTCCGTCGGGCAGTTATTGAGGATGCCGAACTGTATGCGGCTCTTAAGGAAGGCTGTGAACGCTTTGCTCGTTACCGGGACTACAGCAGAATCCCCTGGGAGGACTCCGAACTTCGCTACGACCTGATCGGAAAACTCAGAAGTAAGCTGGCTTCAGTGTGCCTTTCCGCGCTTGAGCCCGATCTGGTCATCCTTGATGAGTTCCAACGATTCAAGCACCTGTTGGATGGCGATGACGAAGCCTCCATGCTGGCGACCGCGCTCTTTGAACATCCCGACGTTCGCGTTCTCCTGCTGTCCGCAACGCCCTACAAGATGTTCACCCTCGACCAGGAGAATGACGAGGACGACCACTATCCAGATTTCATCAGGACGCTGAACTTCCTCTTCAATGATTCCGGTGAGGTCGATGCGGTCAAAAATCTCTTGTCAGAACATCGAACGACGCTCCATGCCTGCGCGAAGGGGTCGGTATGTCAACCGGGGAAAAAGGCCGAACTTGAACGAGCGCTCCTGAAGGTCATGTGTCGAACAGAACGGGTCGCGACGACTCGTGATCATAACTCGATGATGACCGAGATTGAACGGATGGCTCCCCTTACGCCAGCGGACCTTCAGCACGCCGCGACGGTTGACGCGGTGGCAATCTGTGTCAAGGCCGGGGAGCCAATCGAATACTGGAAGTCTGCGCCTTACCTGATCAACTTTCTGAAGCATTATGAGCTGCGGCATAAGCTGGATGCCCAGTTGAATGCCCCTTCAGATGCTCTTCGCGGAACTCTTTCGTCGGCAAATGGGCAGTTGCTGACGAAGGGTAAATTTGAAGGCTATCAGGCTCTCGATCCTGCCAATCCGAGGATGCGCGTACTTTTGAAGACACGATTGATAAGGGCATGTGGCAGCTTTTATGGATGCCGCCTTCCATGCCGTATATCGAGCCTGGCGGCGCATACCAGGACAAGGATGGCTTGACCAAGGCCCTTGTGTTTTCCTCTTGGAGTGCTGTTCCGGACGCGATTGCGTCGATCTGCTCCTACGAAGCCGAACGGAAGATGATCGCCGGAACCTCGGTTTCCCACAGCGAACTCTATGACAAGATTAAGCCATTGCTGCGGTTTGCGGTGGCCTCAAATGATAATCGCCTGACTGGTATGCCGGTTATTGCCTGGTTGCTGCCGTCCCCAACCCTTGCCACCAAGATTGACCCGCTTGAGATTGCTCTGGGCCGTGGAAGCGGACCACTGGACGTCCAGGAGCTGAGGGACGAGGTCAAGGCTATTTGCCGCAGTTTGGTCGAGACCCTGCCTGATGCCGGGGAAGGGACGCGGGCTGATGAGCGATGGTATTGGGCGGCTCCCATTCTTCTCGATTCCCATAATGGGTTGTTGGACTGGTGTAAGAGCCATTCGGGATGGAGATCCGCTACGCCGGACCATGAATCAGGCACCCGTTTCAAAGATCACATCGACCTGCTGGTCAGCATGGCGGAGGGCAACATTCCTCTCGGTCCTCAGCCAGATGATCTGGTCGATGTGCTTTGCGATCTGGCTCTTGCCGGTCCAGGAGTGTGTGCCTTGCGAGCACTTCGCCGTATCGGTGTCGGGATCGATGCGGGCGATCCGAACCTTCTGTCGGCCGCAGCCAGAATCGCATCCGGCTTCCGATCTCTTTTCAATATGCCGGAGACGATTGCCATGCTGCGAGGCTCCGGCGAGGACACTTATTGGCGGTTAACGCTTCAGTACGGTATCGACGGCAATCTCCAATCGGTGCTCGACGAATATGTGCATGTCCTTCGAGAGTCTTTGGGTCTCCAAGAGCACTCACCGGAAGGACAGGTGGCTGGCATAGCCGAGTGCATCCAATCGGTGTTGTCACTGAGAACCGCGCAGATTCGAATCGACGAAATAAAGATGTCGGGCGACGGCTTTGCTCTCGATGATTTCAACACCCGCTGTCGTTTCGCGCTCCGGTTCGGGGATATTCGAGACGACAACAACCAGGCTCTCGTTCGCGCAGACTCGGTACGGGACGCCTTCAACTCACCGTTTCGTCCCTTCGTTCTGGCGTCGACCTCGATAGGTCAGGAAGGGTTGGACTTCCACACTTGGTGCCATGCCGTGGTCCATTGGAACCTGCCTTCCAATCCCGTTGATCTTGAACAGCGCGAAGGCCGGGTTCATCGGTATAAAGGCCATGCGGTCAGAAAGAATGTTGCGGAACGGTATGGTCTGACTGCTCTCTCCGTGGCGCATGAGGGAGGCGATCCGTGGCAGACCCTTTTTCAGATCGCGGCCCAAGGCAAATCCAATGGGCTTTCCGATCTCATCCCGTATTGGATCTTCGAGGATGGTTCCGCCCGGGTGGAGCGCCGCATTCCTCTGCTCCCGTACAGCAAGGAGGTTGGGAAACTCAAACGGCTGAAGCAAGGGTTGGCCCTCTATCGGATGGTTTTCGGTCAACCCCGCCAGGAAGATCTGCTGTTCAGCCTTAGCCAGAACGGTAACCATGAGTCAGCGGATTTGGCCGACTGGCTGATTTCGCTTCAACCCCCGGAAACTGTTTTGAATGATGAACCGGCCGAGGAAAACGCACTGATCCTGCCTCCGGCAAAGTCTGTTCAGGGTATTAGCAATTGATACGAGGGACCGCATGAGTTTTCAAAGGAAATCGTCGAAGATGCATTAGTCGCCTGTGGACGATCATGCTGCATTTGCCACAAATTCTGTGGGGTACGAATTGAGACGCACCATCTTAAACCAAAGCACCTTGGTGGTGACGACAGCCTTGAGAACTGCATTCCCCTCTGTTTTGATTGCCATGCGGAAGTCGAACACTACAACAATAACCATCCGCGAGGACGCAAGTTCTCGGAGGGAGAACTCAGGAAACATCGGGACAACTGGTACAGCATGGTTCGCGAGCTAAATACGCCGCTTCCACGTCCTGAAAATTCTGTCCACGTTATTCAGGCGGTGAATGGCAAAGGAAATATGGTAGCCGGTCGAGACCTGAATATTGTTACCGAGAGAGTGGTCAAAAAAACTGTCGTACAGACTGATCCGGGCGGTAAGCACATTGCAAATTCTACAGCTCGAAAAATCCAAGAGCTTGTAAAGGAATTTATCGATCTCCATACGGCGGCCGAAAAAGATCCCCAGCGTGCTGCTCAGCGTATTTGGAGTGGCATCAAGAAGGAATTCAATGTCACCACGTACAAGGAGATACCGGCCGAGAAGTCTGATGAAGCCATTCAATGGTTGTATGCTCAAATTGCCATGGCTCGTCCGAAGATCAGGCGCAAGGCTCCGGAGCGGTGGAAGCAAAGTTTCTATAAGCCGATATATGCCCGAGCTAACGAACTTGGGATGTCAAAAGAAGAACTCTATGCGATTGCACAAACACGACTTGAATTGAAGAAACCGGTCGGTTCACTAAAAGACCTGACCCAGAAGAACCTTGAAAAATTACACCATATTATGATTGGCGAGGTTAACAAATCGAAGCGCGGGGATTGATCAGTGGAAACGCCAGATACGCCTTTTGGGCCAAATAAATTGGGTCGGAAACACATCAAGAGCTTCGCCAGCGGCATCGCTCATATGTTTGCCTGCTCGGCTCAGCATTATGCCTGGCTGGCGTATCAGCACCAGTTGTCGACGGTGGCAATTGACCTCCTGGAACTGCGAATCGAACCCGCTGAATTCGACATTGAGAGGAACCGGATTCTTGCCGGGATGTGTCAGAGAACACTCCTCCGAAACACCGGGCAACTGGCACCACCCGGTGTTGTGGCTTCGGCGGTTCTCTCTGCCCATTTCGGGATTGATGACTATTCGGAGGACGGCCGTTCTGCCTCGATTGGCAGGTCCATTTTCACCGTAATCCTGACCGATGACCGAGGTAAGGAATGGCGCGTTGACCATGCTGAGGAGAGAATGCTGATTCAATCTTAGCCAGACATCTCAACCGAAACCAAGTAGACAGGAGGCAACCATGCCAAAGAAACCAGGATCACATCATGTCGTGCCCAACGCCGACGGTGGCTGGGACGTTAAGAAAGATGGCGCGACCCGTAGCAGCGGCCACTTCGACAAGAAGCAAGATGCCGTTGATGCCGGGCATAAGATCAGCCAGAACCAAGGCACCGAGTTCTACATCCACGGCAAGGATGGGAAGATTCAGAACAAGGACAGCCACGGGAACGACCCATATCCGCCGAAGGCTGATGCCCGGGTCAATTCGATTCCCGTTTGGGAACCGAACCGGCGTCCGAAAACCGGATTCGAAGTTGTTGCTGAGAAACGCCAGGTATCCGGTTTTACTGCAAACCCGTCACCCTCGTCCGGTGCAGGGAAATCAGGGGAGAAAACTGTTTCTCTGGTCGGGTTGTCGGGAAGTGGTTGTAAGAGATGACTTCGGCGTTTATTATCAAAGAGTTACGAGGAGCGCGGGCTTTGAGACTGAGTTGCGGTAGGTCGTCGTTCCCTCCGATTCTGCTGGTCTGAGAGCTAACGCAAATCGGACTCACCTCAAAACCGCAAAAATTATTCACCCGGATTTCCCTCGCTTCCGACCTTTCGCCGAAGCCGTTTCGCATCGAAATCCCGATTTTACAATGGGTTGAGCGTCAAGCGCAGTTCAAGACGAATTCGAGAGATTTTTCGGTGGAACGGAGAAAACGCACGTCCGAAAGCGACCCCGAAAAGGAAATGGGATTGAAACGGTACTTCCCACCCCCGGAGAATGCCCATTCCGGCCAACGGCCCGAAACCCTTTGATGGCAGGGGCTTTCCTGCAATCAAAAAGTCGGAGCCGTGGTTGTAATTTTTTTCCGCTTTAGCATATGCGTCGCAACGTCGAACGCTCGTCTGAGGAAATCGAAGTGGCCGTTCAGAAAATCCGCTTGATTTTTCCTTCCTGGTCCTTTATTTTAGGATGTGTGGAGAAAGTAAAATAAAGACGAACCTTATTTTAGGTTCGAGGCAGGCAGGATGAAGCGAGAACTCCAAGGTAGATACGTGACCATATCGACGGTGGGTGAGAAGGCCCAGGCCTTCGTGCCCGCGCCGCTGCCGCCACGTCCACCCATCGACTGGACGCCGGAGCTGAGCAGCAAGTTCGACCAGGCGCTGCTGGCCCTCGGTCGGCTGGACAGCGTCTCGACCTTGCTGCCGGACACCTCGCTGTTCCTGTACATGTATGTTCGCAAGGAGGCCGTGCTCTCCTCCATGATCGAGGGAACCCAGTCGTCCCTGTCGGATCTGCTGCTGTTCGAGCTGGACCAGGAACCCGGCGTACCACTGGATGACGTGCGGGAGGTCAGCAATTATGTCGCCGCCCTTGACCATGGCCTGCGTTTGCTGGAGGAAGGGCTGCCTCTGTCGTTGCGGCTGTTCCGCGAGATTCATGGCGTGCTGCTGACCAAGGGTCGTGGCAGCAATCAGACCCCGGGGGAGTTTCGTCGCAGCCAGAACTGGATCGGCGGCACCCGGCCGGGCAACGCGGCCTTCGTTCCGCCTCCGGCCGAAGAGGTACTGGAGTGCATGAGCAAGCTGGAGCTCTTCCTCCATGACCAGCCGGAGCCGACCCCGGTGCTGCTCAAGGCGGCACTGGCCCATGTGCAGTTCGAGACGATCCACCCGTTCCTCGACGGTAACGGCCGTCTGGGTCGTCTGCTGATCGCGCTGCTGTTGTGTGAGCAGAAGGTGCTGCGGGAACCGATGCTCTACCTCAGCCTCTATTTCAAGACGCATCGTCAGTATTACTACGAGCTGCTCAACAACGTGCGCATGACCGGCGACTGGGAAGCCTGGCTCGATTTCTTCGCCGAGGCGGTCATCGTCACCGCCACCCAGGCGGTGGAAACGGCGCAGCAGCTCCTCGACCTGTCGAACCAGGACCGCGACAAGATCAGCGGCCTCGGACGGGCGGCGGCATCCACCCTGCAGGTCCACCGGGCGCTGATGGAACATCCTATCGCCACCTCGGGCTCGCTGGTGGAAAAGACCGGCATCACCCCGGCCACGGTCAACAAGGCGCTCGGCCACCTAGAGCAGCTCGGCATCGTCAAGGAACTGACCGCCCAGAAACGCAACCGCCTGTTCAGCTACGCGGGCTATATCGAGATCATGAGTCGCGGCACGGAACTGCCGGGCAGGTAGGTCAATTCGATTCCGGTTTCGGGATCGAATCAGATTCGTTGTGAGACTGTTCTTGGTATTCGCTCGTGTTGCAAACCCAGCATCCTCGTCCGGAACTTGGAAATCAAGGGAGAAAAGTTGCTTCCTCGGCGGGAACTTGGGGCGTGACTCGACTTCCTATGTGAAGCCCCTTATTTTCAATGCGTTACGGGGTAGATTGTGGCTGGAGGCTGAGTTGCGGTCGGGAGCTGTTTGCTCCACCAATTAAAGATCCAGAGAAATTCTGGAGAGTCTAAAAGGTCCTGATAATACAGGGCCTTTTATTTTTTTTATTGTCCTGCGATGTCCATTGTGTATCATCGAAATCTACCGCATAAAACGGTAATTATTGCGGTACAACTAATTATCATATTATTCTCTTACCGCAAAGATGTCGCATATGCCCAAAATCATTAAACCTTTGACCGATTTGCAATGTCGTAAAGCCAAACCCAAGGACAAAACTTATATTTTAGCCGACGGGGGAGGGCTGCGTCTGTTTGTAAGCCCAGACGGTTCCAAGAACTGACGGTTTGATTACACACGCCCCTCTGGAAAAAGGAATTCGCTGTCCTTTGGTGCCTACCCAATAGTTACGGTAGAAGATGCTCGGCGCGAGCGTGATACCGCAAAAAAGCAGCTCGCCAATGCGGTAGATCCCTCTGATTTCCGCAAGACTTCTCAGGAAGACACTTTCGAGCCCATTGCTCTTGAATGGTTAAGGAAGAAAGCTCCCGGTTGGTCAGAGTCACATAAGGAAACGACCTTGCTCGGATGCAGAATAATCTTTTCCGTGGCTGGGAGCTCGACCGTTCAAGGAGATTGCCGCACCGGAGTTACTGGCCGTGCTGCGTCGAATAGAATCCAGGGGGGCCGTTGAGACTGCCCACCGGTGCAAATCAATTGCCGGTCAGGTTCTGCGTTTCGCCATTGCGACCGGCCGGGCAGAACGTGATATTTCTGTAGACCTGCGCGGTGCATTACAGGATGTGATACCGACTCCGCATCCGGCTCTGACCGATCCTTCTGAGATTGGGCGGTTGCTTGTATCCATTGATCATTACAAGGGGCACTTTGTTACCAAGTGTGCGCTAAGGCTTGCTCCTTTGGTGTTTCAGCGTCCAGGAGAACTGAGAATGGCGTGCTGGTCTGAGATCGATTTCGATTTGGCGAGCTGGGCTATCCCCGTGGAGCGCATGAAACTGAAAAAGAATCAGAAGGTCAAGCGCGCTGGAGAAAAGCATATCGTTCCGCTCTCAAAGCAGGCCGTTAAAGTGCTCGAAGAGATTCGGCTGCTGACCGGACGAGGGCAGTTGGTTTTTCCATCAGCGCGTATCGCACCTGATGCTACTGGAAAGAGCGCCAAGCCTCTTTCAGAAAACACATTAAATGCGGCCCTTAGGAATATGGGGTTCGACAAACAGCGATGACGACTCATGCTGGGGCACAAACCAACTGCGATTGAAAGGCAGTTGTTCCATGCTGTAACCGATCCATTAGGAGAGAGTTATAATCGCGCCCAGCATTGCGATGAGCGACGGATAATGATGCAAAGGTGGGCGGATTATTTGGATGAGTTGAGATGTGTGTTATCTCCAAGCTGATTAAGCTCGGTTCATGGAGGGACGCCTCAAGGTTATATCGTAAAAATTTCCGAGTTATGAAAATGGCAGAGGCCGCTTTGGAAATCTTATTCCAAAAGTGCCTTCTGATTTTTGAAACAAAAAATTTAGCTCGTTAATATGAATATATAGTTAACTAGGCTCCGCGAAGCAGGTTGTGTAAATGTTTCACCGCAGTTGAAACATACCGAGAGTCGATTAGTTGAAATGTGCTCCCTAGAAGGGGTTCGCTCTCTCTTACACTGCTTTGACAATCACCAGGCCTTGTCATCATAGCCTGTATCACATATTGCCCCAGCCTCACAAACTCCAAGTGAGACAACGGTTCCGATATCCCGCCAGCCCATATAGTGAATGATGAAATGATAATGCTTCAGGATGACTTCAGCTGCATGCCCATCTTTATCTCCATGTTGATCAGCAAGAAAGTTTGACCCTTTTGTTTCAATAATCAGCGCAGCAGGGGCTTGCTTTCATAATCAAAGACCGGGGCTGCGGTAGCAACAACTTCATCTTCGCGTTCCTGATCATTGCCACTGACCATGCTGGCGGATCACAACCGTGGCTGAAATCCTCAGACAGGCTGATTCCAGTTAGAGGAGAGACGCCAGGGAAAGCCGCTTCTTGCTTTGGTGCGCTATCTCTTTTTGAGCTTCCGCCACAATGTTGAGCGACTCATGCCAAGAATTTTTGCAGCCTCGGTGTGGTTCCCCCGGGTCATCAGAAGAGCGTCCTTGATCTCTTCCATTTCGTCCTGAACAATCCGGCTGGTAATTTCATTTTCATAAATGTCGTCAAGATGCGCCTGAACCATCTCACCATTGATACTCGACTTTTCCAGCGTCGCTAAGATCCGTTCAATAATGTTCTGCAGCTCACGGACATTGCCGGGCCAAGTGTATTTAGCTAATTCCTCAAGTGCACAGCGGGTGAAATGCGGTGTATTGTTTGAATCGGTTACATGTTTGTTCAAAAAGTATTCGGCCAGAGCTGAGACATCTTCTTTTCGTTCATGTAGAGGGTACAGCCTGAGTTGCAGAACATTCAGGCGATAGTACAAGTCCGCCCGGAATTGATTTTCATTGACCAGTGCCTTTAACGGTTTGTTGGTTGCTGCGATAATCCTGACATCAACCGGAATAACACGGTCACCGCCAAGACGCATCACCTTTTTTTCCTGCAGTACACGCAATAATTTGCCTTGAGTTGCATATTCCATCTCTGCGATTTCGTCTAGGAACAGGGTCCCGCCGTGGGCTATTTCAAACAGCCCCGCCTTTCCCTTTTGACTGGCGCCGGTAAAAGCACCACCAACATAGCCAAACAATTCACTCTCAAGTATTTGTGCCGGCAGTGCCGCACAATTCAAAGCGACAAATGGCCCTTGTTGTCGGGCGCTGCAATTATGGATGCTTTGAGCAAAAACTTCTTTACCCGTTCCAGTATCTCCCAGAATCAAAATGGCCGATTCGGTTCGTGCAAAGCTTTGTGACAATGTGATCGATTTATTAAGCAGCGGACTGGTCCCGATAATGTTCTCAAAGCAATGCGTCGCAACGTGACCGACATCAAATAAATGGCGTCTGACTTTGGCTTCCAGTTTCTGTAGTTTGGTAACGTTCTGAAAATTGACAATGGCACCAAACGTCTGGTCATTGACACATATTGGCACTTTGTTGCAGACGATCCGTTCGTTGTTGATGGTCAATAATTGTCCCAAATCTTCCCGACATGTCTGTAACGTTTTCTCCATCTGCAATTCCGGCAAGATGTCACTGATGTTACGCCCAACGGCATCAGATAGGGTAATGCCGGTCACTTGTTCTGCTGCGGGATTGAAGATTGTAATCAGACCCTCCGCATCAATCGAGATCACTCCGTCATGCGTGTAATCAAGAACAGCTTTAAAGAGATTCCCCTTTGCCTTTTCCTGCTGTCTGGCCTGCGCAATATTATGAGCTTCCTGAGCCGCCTGACGCAGACTGTCCTGACTGTTTTCTATCAGGGCAAAGGGATTCCTAGCCTTTTGGCAGCTTTCCCCATGATTGAGCCACCGACAATAATATCTGCCCGTTCACGTATCGCTTGCTGAAGGTAATGTTCAACTTCAGTTTCGCGGTCAAGAGGATAAAAGTTTATGGAGGTTTGAACATTGACTGGAAATGTTCCAACCCCAGAATCATCGGGGTAAAGGCAACGACCGCAATATTGCCGTGAATCTTTGCTTTTTCAATGCTCTGCAAAACATCCAGAACAGTTGTCGGGATTTCGACAACCGATATGTCCGGATGGGCTTCCCTGATCATGGCTGCCGTTCTGCCGCGGCTGATGATTATCTCGAACCCTTGCCGGATCAGCCTACTCGCGGTATTAACCCCCTCATCAAGCAGGCCGATATCAATAAATATGTTCCAGTCTATTTCTTGGAACGCAGACTCCGCCTGCGTTGCAAGGGCTCTGTCCGGAAGAATACAGGCAATTTTCAGCATAAGACAAACCTCCCTGAAACAGAATAAAACAACATGAAACAAAGTTGCAACAATATCCTAAATTGCAAAGTAGAGAAACTTGTAACTTGCTGATTAGTAGGGAAAATTTATTTTTGGCATGAGTTTGGCTATTAAGTTTCTGAAATTGTGTTTCTTTCATCCCTATCCTATCTTTAGGAGGAAAAAATGATCGGCAAAAACTCACCAAGGTTCTGTTTTTTCTTATTTATATGGCGATAGTCTGCCTGCCGTTTGTAGCCCTGGCGGAAACCTACCCAGCTGAACCGCTTAACTATGTCATTACCTTCAATCCGGGAGGAGAATCTGATTTGACCGCCCGGATTCAGGAACAACCCCTGAAAAAATATTTTCCGGGCGTCGTGATCTCATACAAAGCCGGTGGCGGTGGTTCTGTTGGCTGGTCTGAGCTGATCGACAGCAAGCCAGACGGCTACAACATCTCCGGCTTCAACCTGCCTCATATTGTTTTACAGCCGTTGACACGTGGAAACGCAGGCTATGAAACCAAACAGCTCAAGCCGATTTATTTCTTCCAGAGCACACCCAACATTCTTGTGGTGCGCAAAGACAGCCCCTTCAAAACATTGAAAGACCTCATTGACTACGCCAAAGAACATCCAGGTGTTATTACGGCTGGTGGCAGTGGCAGTAGCTCTGCCAATGAAATGGGGCTCTGCTGCTCAACAAGGCGGCCGGTATCAAACTGACCTACATTCCTTTCACAGGTTCAGGCGCTGCTGTTCCTGCACTTCTCGGTGGCCATGTCGGTGCTCTGATGACCTACACCCCGATGGCCGTCCGTTACTCCAAAGATTTTCGCCCTCTCGCTATTATGTCAGATGAGCGGATGGAAGTTCTTCCCGACGTTCCGACCTTCAAAGAGCTGGGTTACGACATTGTTGAAGGGGCCTATCGTGGTGCGGCGGCTCCGCCGGCAACTCCTGACGAACGCATTGTCTATCTGGCTGACAGTTTTGAGAAAGTCATGAAAGAGCCGGGTGTTCTCAAACAGATGAAAGAAAATGGTTTCAATCTGAGTTTCTTGGTCCAGAAGCCGCTGCCAAGCTGATCGATCAGAAGATTGCCAGCTACAAGGAATTGCTTGGTGAGCTAGGCATGCTGAAGAAGTAATTCTGCCACAAGTGTGAAAGTCAACAAAGGGCGGAGGCTGTCGCTTCCGCCCTCCTTGCGAGTACGATATAAAAAGGAGGAGCTGGCCTTGTTCGACAACATTCTTTTGGGCCTGTCCCATATTGTTTCACTGGAAAATCTCCTGCTCGTTTTGTGTGGGACAGTTGGTGGCATGGTGGTTGGATCACTGCCCGGCCTGACGGCGACCATGGCGGTCGCGCTGTTGGTCCCCTTTACCTACACTATGAGTCCGGTTGCAGGCCTGGTCACCCTGGGTGCTATCTATATGGGTTGCATCTACGGCGGTTGTTTCAGCGCCATTCTGATCAATACCCCGGGAACCCCCAGTTCAATCGGAACCACCTTCGATGGCTATCCGCTTGCTCGTCAGGGGCGTGGCGAGGAAGCAATTATCGGTGCAACGACTGGTTCAGCTGTCGGAGGAATTATCGGCACCCTGGCGCTGGTTTTTCTCAGCCCGCCACTGGCCAAAGTGGCTTTAAGTTTCGGTCCGGCTGAATACTTTTGGGTTGGTGTCTTCGGTCTGACCATCATTTCAAGTCTGGCTGCCGGGTCCTTTCTTAAAGGGATTACCGGTGCCATCTTTGGTGTTGTTATTTCGACTATCGGCATTGCTCCGATCGGCGGAGATGTCCGCTTTACATTCGGTTTTACCAGCATGCAGGGCGGCTTTAACCTGATCGTTCTGCTGATTGGCTTGTTCTGTGTACCGGAGCTGTTGAATATGGTTTTCAAAGGGGTCCAGAACCATAAGGCGATTCAGTATACGCGCAAAAAGGGTGTGCTCTGGGAAACCTCACGCAAAATATTCTCTAAACCGGGCAACCTGATCCGTTCATCGGTTATCGGCACCATTGTTGGGATTCTTCCCGGCGCCGGCGGCAACATTGCCAATTTGGTTGCCTATAACGAAGCGCGCCGCGCCTCAAAAGAGCCTGAGACCTTCGGCAAGGGGAACATTGATGGTGTTGTCGCAACGGAAAGCGCCAACAACGCCACCGTAGGTGGCGGGATGATACCGCTGGTGACCCTTGGTATCCCCGGAACGCCACCCGATGCCATCATTTACGGCGTACTGATGATGCAAGGACTCAGACCCGGGCCCGAGCTGTTTGCCGAGCGGGCGGATATTACCTACACCTTCATGCTCGCGCTGGGGCTGTCGGCGCTGGTCATGATACCAGTTGGTCTCTACGGCGGCCGTATGCTCAGTCGTGCTGTTGGTACTCTGCCACCGAAGTATCTGGTTCCTGGTATCGGAATTTTGACAATCATCGGTTCTTATGCGATTCGCGGCAACTTTACTGATGTCATTCTGATGCTGATGTTTGGTCTGCTCGGTTTCGGTCTGCGCTATCTCGGCTTTCAAGGAGCGCCCATCGTGCTTGGCCTGATTCTCGGTCCGATCATGGAAGAGGGACTTGTACAGTCGTTTCTGATGGGGCAGGGCTACTCATGGCCGTACAAGACATTGTTCATCAATCCGTTGTCTTGGATTTTGATCGTCATGTGTCTGCTTTCCTTCCTCTGGCCCTACTTCGGCCAACTGAAGGGACTGTTCTTTAAACCGGCGCAACCCGCCGGAAACAATGACAAATAATCAGGGGAAGTCGTTATGAATGCTCGTTCACGTGACCTGCTCGGGTCAGTTTTTATGTTGGTTTTCGTTATTTCGCTCTGGATTCAGCGCGATTACATCACGCCGTTCGGAGGCATCTTCCCGGATATCGCTCTGGTCGGCCTCGGCACGCTGGTGATATTGACCCTGGTGCTGATGCCAACATCTTTCCGCGCCATCAAGGATGAAACGGAAGGAGAGAAGAAGGAAAAAAGGCGGCTCACTGGTTTGATATGGTGATTGTCGGAGCCATTCTTCTTGGCTGGACTTTTTGCTCCGCTATCTGGGTTTTATTACCACAGGGTTAATCGGTTTCGGCAGTATCTCCTGGTTCCTCAACGAGCGCCGTGGTACTCCGCGTGGGGCGATCGAAAGCTCTCTTGTCGCCTTGGGCATGGTTTCCATTCTGGTTCTGGTTTTTGAGTATGGCCTGAAAGTTCCACTGCCCAAAGGGCTTCTGTTTGATTGAGATCACAAATAACTGAACTTATGCAGGAGCAAAACAATGAAGACATATCACATAGCTTCCATTCCTGGAGACGGCATCGGTCTGGAAACCGTGCCGGCCGGTCGTCAGGTCCTGGATACTGTGGCCCACGTCGGCAACCGTTTTCGCTTCGACTACACCCATCTCGACTGGAGCTGCGAATACTACACGAAACACGGAAAGATGATGCCGGATGACGGACTGGAGATTCTCAGACCGCATGACGCGATCTTTCTTGGAGCTGTCGGTTTTCCGGGGGTTCCCGATCATGTCTCCCTGTGGGGGCTATTGCTGCCGATCCGGCGCACCTTTCAACAGTATGTCAATCTCCGTCCGGTCAATCTCCTCGCCGGCGTCAAGGCCCCTTTGGCCAATCGAAAGCCTGAGGATATAGACTTCCTCATTGTTCGTGAAAATAACGAAGGGGAGTACTCCAACATGGGCGGCAAGCTCTACCCGGAACTCCCAGGAAGTTGTTGTTCAGAATACTGTCTTCACCCGTTTCGGGGTAGAAAGAATAATCCGTTACGCATTTGAACTGGCGGTCAAACCGGACGTAAAAAGGTTCATCAGCGACCAAATCGAACGGCATCAATCATACGATGCCGTTCTGGGATGAGGTTTTCGCCGAGATCGCTCGCGATTATCCACAGATCGCGACTAATCAGTTTCATATCGACGCGCTCTGCGCCCGTTTTGTCACCCATCCGCAGAACTTTGATGTGGTCGTCGGCAGTAATCTGTTCGGCGACATTCTGACTGATCTTGGCCCCGCCATTGCCGGCAGTATCGGCATCGCCCCGTCGGCCAACATCGACCCGACCAAGCAGTATCCATCAATGTTTGAACCTGTCCACGGCTCTGCGCCTGACATTGCCGGCAAAGGGATTGCCAATCCGATGGGACAGATCTGGTGTGCAGCGATGATGCTGGAACATCTGGGGCAGAAGCCCTCAGCTGATTTGGTCATGCGCGCCCTGAAGGAAACCGTCGCCGAAGGAACAACGACAGCTGACATTGGTGGTCGTCACAATACCAGCCAAGTCACTGACGCCATCTGCCGGCGGATCAAAGAGCTGGTCAATCGGGCAGATTAGAAAAAGGTTCAAATTATGCACGCACTCGAAAAAATATTTGCCGGCGCGGCCGGAAAAGACTCTGTTCAGACCGGTGAAATCGTCAATTGCAAGGTCGATCTGGCCGGCATTAACGATCTGTATCTGCAAACGGTCAAATCTTTTAAAGAGATGGATGGAATAAAGGTGGCTGCTCCTGAGAATGTCGTTGTCTTTTTGATCACTACGCTCCTGCTTCAACCATTATTCAGGCGGAAAATCACAAAAACTTTAGAACGTTCTGCCATGAGCAGGGGATCGAGCAACTGATGGAAATCAACCGGGGCGTCTGTCATCAGGTTCTGGCAGATCAGGGACTCAGTCGTCCCGGTAAAATCATCGTGGTCACCGATTCACACACGACGACCCATGGCGCTTTCGGAGCTTTCGGCACCGGTGTCGGGGCTACCGATATGGCTGTTATCCTGCGCAGCGGTAGTCTCTGGTTCCGAATTCCCGAAATTATCAGGATCAATCTGGAAGGATCACTGACTCAGGGGGTCTACGCCAAAGACGTGATTCTGCACATCATAGGTGAACTGGGCGCCGACTACGCTGTCTATCAGGCGATTGAATTTACCGGATCACTGATCGCGCAGTTGTCAATCTCCGAACGGATGGCACTTTGCAACATGACTACCGAGATGGGCGCGAAAGCAGGCTATATTCAACCAGATGAGACCACCTGTAGCTATCTGGAAAGCTTGGTTGTAACGATTATGAGATTATGACGACCGATCCCGGTTATCAGTACGCCCGGGAGCTCAGTTTTGACGTGTCGAAGCTGACGCCGCAACTGGCTGTCCCACATAGTGTCGACAACGTATCCCTCTTAACAGAGCATATTGGACGCAAAATTGATCAGGCTTATCTCGGCACCTGCACCGGTGGTCGGGTTGAAGATATCGCCAATGCCGCACAGGTGTTTGCAGGAAAAAAGTCCACCCTGATGTCCGTTTTCTAGTGGTTCCGGCATCGAAGGATGTGCTGCTCGAAGCGATGGCTCTCGGCCATATTCAGACGCTGGTTCAGGCCGGTGCTACGTTGGTGACACCCGGCTGCGCGGCCTGCCTCGGTACCCATCAGGGGATGCTGACTGCTGGAGAAGTCTGTATCACCACGGCAAATCGCAATTTTCCCGGACGGATGGGTGATATCAACGCCGAAATTTTTCTGGCCTCACCTGCGGCTGTCGCAGCGGCGGCAATTGCAGGGGAAATTGTCGATCCGCGAACATTTCTTGCCGGGGGGAGATAATCGAAATGAATTCAATCTTTATTGGCCGAAGCTTTGTCTTCGGCAAGAATATTGATACCGATCAAATCTATCCGGGACGTTTTGTTGAGCTCACCCGCCATAAGGACATTGCCAAACACGCCATGGTCGGTGCCGATCCTGAGTTTCCGCAAAAGCTCAGTCCGGGCGACATCGTTGTTGCCGCAACCAACTTCGGCTGCGGTTCCAGCCGTGAACATGCTGTCATCACTCTCAAAGCGATCGGTGTCAGTGTCGTCGTGGCCGAATCGTTCGGACGGATTTTTTATCGCAATGCCATCAACATCGGACTGCCGTTACTGGTCTGTCCCGGCATCAGTACAAAAGTCAGCGACAAAGATGAACTTAAAGTCGACATTCGCAGCGGAAAGATTATCAATCTGACCACAGCTGTCGAAATCGAAGCGCAACCGCTCTCTGGATACCCTCTGGAAATCCTCTCTCAGGGAGGGATCAAACGAATGATGAAGAAAACGTTAAATGATTAACGGCTAATTGTCGCCATTATTAACTATACCAACAAGGAAAAGAGACATGGAAATTGTAGAAATTCGTGAAGCAACCAAAGCGATCGCATCGCCGATCCGTAACGCATATATCGATTTCAGCAAAATGACATTGAGCCTGGTCGCCGTGGTGACCGATGTTATTCGTGATGGAAAACCGGTTGTCGGTTACGGCTTTAACTCGAATGGACGCTATGGGCAAGGGAGCCTGATCCGCGAGCGTTTCCGGCCGCGTGTCCTTGAAGCAGATCCCGAGTTGCTGCTCGATCCTGAGCGGGACAATCTCGATCCACACCGCATCTGGGACTGTATGATGACTAACGAAAAGCCGGGCGGTCATGGTGAGCGATCGGTAGCGGTCGGTACTATCGATATGGCGGTCTGGGATGTGGTCGCCAAAATCGAAGGGAAGCCGCTCTTTCAGCTTCTGGCTGAGCGCTATGGCAACGGCACACCCAACCCGGATGTTTTTGTCTATGCCGCCGGTGGTTACTACTATCCGGGCAAGGATCATAGCGCTTTGCAGGATGAGATGAAGGGCTATATCGCCCGCGGTTACAACGTCGTCAAGATGAAAATTGGCGGCGACACCCTCAAAGAAGATTTAAACCGTATTGAAGCTGTTCTGAAAATTCTTGAGCCGGGTCAGCATTTGGCCGTCGATGCCAACGGGCGCTTTGATCTGACAACGGCCATTGACTATGCCAAAGCTTTGGCCAACTATCCGTTGTTCTGGTACGAGGAGGCGGGTGACCCGCTCGACTACCAACTACAGGCCGAGGTGGCCAAGCACTACCCGAACAGCATGGCGACCGGCGAAAATCTGTTTTCAATGCAGGATGCCCGCAATCTAATCCGCTACGGCGGCATGCGCCCCGACCGTGACTGGTTGCAGTTCGACTGTGCCTTGAGTTATGGCCTGGTTGAATACCTGCGCACCCTTGACATGCTTAAAGAGAATGGCTGGTCTCCCAGTCGCTGTGTTCCTCACGGCGGTCATCAGATGTCACTCAATATCGCCGCAGGACTGGGTCTTGGCGGTAACGAATCTTATCCAGATCTGTTTCAACCTTATGGTGGTTTCCCCGATGGTGTTCAGGTACAGAATGGTCATATCCGCATGCCTGACTTGCCGGGAATTGGTTTTGAAGGAAAGGCTGACCTCTACGAGGAAATGCAAAAACTTGGCAGTTGAACAGGTATGACTTTTACAGACAAGGAGTAAAACTATGCAGCGTGAACAAGCTGTTAAGACTATGACCGACATCGTTGCTCGCTTTACCGATTATGCCGGAAAGCATCTGCCGGACGATGTTATGACGAAACTCACAGAACTGCGCGAAGCAGAAGACAGCCCGCTGGCAAAGGTTGTTTATGATTCGATGTTCGACAATCTGGCCAAAGCGGCCGAACTGGACCGCCCCTGCTGTCAGGATACCGGTGTGATCCAGTATTACATCAAGGTGGGGTCCGACTTTCCCCTGCTGTCAGAGATTCGGCCGATCTTGGAAGAGGCTGCTGAAACGGCGACCAAAACCGCCCCGCTAAGGCATAATGCAGTGGAAATTTTTGAAGAGAAAAACACCGGAACCAACACCGGCGAGCGGATTCCCTGGATTGATGTGCAGATTGTTCCCGACAGCGCAGATATTGAGGTCGAAGTCTACATGGCAGGTGGCGGGTGCAGCCTCCCGGGTCAAGGCAAAACCCTGATGCCTGCTGCAGGATACGAAGGAATTGTAGATTACGTGTTTGAAGTCATGACCTCCTACGGAGTCAATGCCTGTCCGCCGCTGCTGGTCGGCATCGGTATCGGCGGTTCGATCGATGTCGCCGCCAACCTGTCCAAGCGCGCCCTGTTCAGGCCGCTTGGAACAAAGCATCATCACACAAATGGAGCCAAACTGGAAACTCTGCTGGAAGAAGGCATCAACAAAATCGGTTTGGGACCACAGGGACTGTCTGGAACAAATTCTGTAATGGGTGTCCATGTTGAATCGGCTGCGCGCCACCCCTCAACCATCAGCGTTGCTATTTCGACCGGCTGTTGGGCACATCGTCGCGGAACCATCCGCATCGACAAAGATATGTCCTATGAAATTATTTCCCACAAGGGGCTACGCTGTGGAAAAGACACTGACGACTCCGATCAAAAATGAAGATATTGAACAACTCAAAGCAGGCGACATTGTTTATCTCGACGGCTATCTGATCACCTGTCGTGACATGCCGCACCGGCGATTGATTGATCAGGGACGCAAACTGCCGGTCGATCTGAACGGTCTGGCAATCTTTCACGCCGGTCCGATTGTCGCCAAAGATGGTGACGGCTGGAAAATGGTCTCCATCGGTCCGACTACCAGCATGCGGATGGAGAAGCATGAAAAAGAGTTTATCGAGCAGACCGGTGTCAAACTGATTATCGGTAAAGGCGGCATGGGCCCCAACACTGAAGATGGGTGCAAAATCCACAAAGCTCTGCATGCCGTTTTTCCCGGGGGCTGCGCTGTTCTGGCGGCCAGTGAAGTTGAAGAAATCGAGCGCGTTGAGTGGCTGGAGCTGGGTATGCCAGAAGCGATGTGGGTCTGCCGGGTCAAGCAGTTCGGTCCACTGATCATTTCTATCGATACCGAAGGGAACAATCTTTTTGAAACCAACAAAAAGAGCTTTAATTCCCGCAAGCAAGAGATCGTTCCTGACATCAATAGTCAGGTGAAATTCATCAAGTAAAGGTGACATTGGCTTTTTGATCAATTG